>ERZ824600.16-NODE-16-length-238706-cov-7.531513_pt1 | contig 238706 bp, 234 predicted proteins | sample MGYA00519933_ERZ824600 | MGnify/ENA primary metagenome ERZ824600 (study PRJEB31778, sample SAMEA3449178) | human gut metagenome | biome: human gut; feature: human-associated habitat; material: faeces | place: United Kingdom | collected 2010/2012 ...
ATATAGCTTCAATGTGATAAATCTCAGATATAAGTACAGCGAAGCTGTTATGAACAGTACATCTTCGATAAGACCGATGGACGGTGTTCAGCTCTATAAAGTGAATGACTCAGATCCGAAAATTGCGAAAGATATGCAGCTTGTTGCCGATATGCTCGGAAATGAAAAGAAGGTAAAGCCGACAAGAGAGGAACTTCTGGCGATCGATAAGGACAGCATTCATTTTGAAGTCATAGACAAGGATGTGTTCTTTGAGATGATGAACGAGGCTCTGGCTAAGAATATGCCGCGAACAGACAGATATTATTCTTATCCGGGATATTCTCTGATTGCCGAACCGCTGTATATCGATGACTATCGGTTTCAGGTCGGTTATCGGTGCGCAAACGGCTATGTGAAAGCGATCATTATCGATGTCCTGTACAAAACCGGCGACAGATTCAATGAGTATGTTCAGTTATATGATCTTGTGAAAGACGGCAAGGCGACAGAGGAACAAAAACAGCTTAATGATCTTCTTGCCGAAATTTCAGACGGGATTGTTAAAAACAATGATTTTTTGTGTAACGCGAAAAATTATATGGATAAAACGATTTCAGGAGTGGAACTCAAGAGACTGGAAAAAATGCTGAATGATATCGATGCGAATTCTACCGATAAGTATCAGAACTGACACTGCGTCCGAAAGATACAGTACACCGGTCGTAAAGACCACGGTTGACCGGTGTGCTGAATAAATAACGGACTTACTATGAAATGAAGTTTACATTGCGATACTTCCGCGGTGTAAAAAACTGTGCTATAATGAAAAAACGAACATTTCTACTGTTGTTGGCTGCTCTGTTAGTGGTGCCGACGCTGATCTCCTGCAGCCATAAGAACAAAGAACCTTTCCCAAAAAGCGAACACGATCTTCGCAACAGCTGTTCAGTCAGAAGCTTTGACGATGGATGGACATATTGCTTTTCATATCAGTATTTTGTTCCTGAATTAAGTACAGAAGGACGCTGTCCGTATCTTTTCAATGTCATAAACATGAAATATCGCTATGATGAAAAGATCATGGAAGATCCAAACGCTGTTCAGCCGCAAGAGACTATGCAATACTATAGTGAAGAATACTCCGATCCGGGTATTGCAAGCGATATGCGCAAGATCGGCGAAATGCTTGGATACGAGAAGAACGTTCCCCCGACGAAGGAAGAGCTTCTTGCTATCGACAAGAACAGTATATCTTTTGAGAAGATTGATAAAGATTTGTTCTTTGAGATGATGAAGGAGGCACTGACGTCAGATGAAAAGGAGATCAAAAAATATAACGAGCATCCTACCTACGCACTGTTGGTTGAACCGGAATGGATTAATGATTACAAATTCCAGATCGGGTACAGATGCGTGAACGGCGTTGAAATGATATTTATTGAACTCCTGTACAAGACAGGCAACCGTTTCAATCAGTATGTTCAGCTTTCCGACCTCGTCCGCGACGGAAAAGCAACCGAGGAACAAAAGGAACTGAACAAACTGCTTGAAGACATAGAAAAAGGCATAGTTTCAGAAAACGATTTCCTGTATCACATTAATGAGTACAAGGGTAAAAAGATCGCTGATGTTGATCTTTCGAGACTTGCCGATTTTTAGTCTTCTATCTGTCCATTTTTTCATGACAAATTTCGGCCGTTTTTCTTCATTCATTAAAACAGATCCTTTCAATGAACGATTGATATTGAAGCCGCTTCACTGATAAATAGTAAATAATTTTAGCACAATATTGATATTTATATCAATATTTGCATTGAACATTGCCTGCCTATGCTTTATAATCAAATTGTATAAACAAATATAAACGATTGACGGAGGTGCCGTTATGGGTGAGAACAGTTCAAAGCGCAATGTTGTGAGGACGGTCATCTATGCTGCCCTTTTGGCAGCGGCTGCAATTATATGCGTCTCGACCGGCGCTGTCGATGTGGCGAAGCTTAAAACGGATGTGGTCATTGATATGTCCGCAATTGCAAAGCTTGCGCTGATGATATTCGGCGTTTTGCTTGTGAAAAATATTATTATGCTTATCCTTGGGCTTTTTAAGCCCAAAAGTAATAGAGCCGATTCTTTGATATCCCTTACAAACAGTCTTGTGAAATACATTGCATTCATTGTGATACTGTGCTGGGGACTTACGATAATCGGCGTGAACATCACGACCATTATCGCCAGCGTCGGTGTTTTGGCATTGATAGTCGGCTTCAGCGCCGAGAGCCTCATTGCCGATATCGTTACCGGTACTTTCATGCTGCTTGAAAATCAGTATAATGTCGGCGATATCGTGGAGGTCAACGGCTTTCGGGGCAAGGTAACAGCTATCGGCATAAGAACTACATGCATAACAGATGCTGGCGACAATGTCAAGATAGTCAATAATTCCGAGATGAAGAACATCTTAAACCGCTCTGACAACTCCTCCCGTGCTGTCGGCGATATCAGCATACCCTATGAGACCGACCTTGGCGAGTTCGAAAAGAAGCTCCCGGCACTCATGCAGCAAATTTATGATAACAATCCCGATACGCTCAAGGGGCTGCCGGAGTATCTCGGCGTGCAGTCACTCGAAGCGTCCGGCATTTTACTGAGATTTGTGGTAGAGGTCGATGAAAAGAACATATTCTCCGCCGGAAGACTGCTGAACAGAGAGCTGCTGCTCGGGTTCAGAAAGCTCGGCATCGAGTGCACGTACAGCAGACTTGATGTCCATTCGGTGTGAGCATGAAAAAGGACGATCTTGAATTCGGCTCGGCGTCGGAATTCACGCCGCTGCCGGATGAGTTCGGGCAGAATACCCGAGCGCCTGACACGCCTCCACCGAAAAAGCGTGGATGGCGGAAAAAGGCATGCCTTATTTCGGCGGCAATGATCTTTGTCGGAATGCTCATTTTACCTTCCGAGCGCAAAACGCAGCCTGCGCCCGACAATTCACCGCCGCTGCAGCCTGCCGTCACGAACAGCGTCATAACTCCGGACAACGACGGCACGGTGTATTATACCGTCAATAATTGCAGCTTTGACGAAAACTATATGCCGCTGGTGCTTGCTGAGAGCAGCATATCCGTTGCCGACCTTGCTGCCGGTGCGAGCATTGATATGCCTCAGCCGGTGGCGGTCGACGGTTTTGAATTTGTCTGCTGGGTAATGAGCGGCAGGGGAGACCCTGTGCCTGTAACGGACGGCAGCATAGACATCGATGATATACGCAGCCGCACACCCGACGAAAACGGCGATATTCGCATAACCGTCAACGCAGTATGGAAAGCCGTGACCGATAACGGAATGCGCTTTATGCTGACCTTGGACGCAAACGGCGGAGCTATAGACGGCGATCAGTCAAAAACCGTCAACACCTACGGTCCGCTTATGTCCGGCACGAATACATATCCTGCGGCGTACGGCACTCCGCAGCGCGACGGTTATACCTTCATCGGCTGGTTCACGGATGCCGGGTGCAGCGGAGAACCTGTTAAAACCGTCCCTGCGGCATCGTTCTTTGCAGTAAACGCAAGCGGTGAGCCGGATTGGTCAGCACCCGTTACGGTAACACTGTACGCCGGCTGGGCAAAGCGATAGTGCGTCACTATGAAATTTATTAGCAGCTAATAAATCAACCAATATCTTTTCTGAAAACAACGCTCAAAAACCTCACTGCAGGTGATGGCAAAATTGCAATCTCCGTTTACGAACCTCAGAGCCTTGAGGGCTATCAGGTCAAGGGTAAGGCAGAGTATGTGACAGAGGGTGAGCTTGTGAGCGCCTTTAAGACCATGGGTGAAAAAATGTTTAACGGCGCTGCCACCGCATCGACCGCCGCATCTTCGGATACACCGGCATTTACGACAGTGAGTATTACGAGGCGTTTTCCAAGTGGTGCCTTGACCACTACGACTGGAGCTTCCCACAGGAGCAGCTTTGCGTTTCACCCCGGCATAATTCCGGCGCTTTATCAGCTTACCGAGACCCTGTGTACAAAGGATGAGAAGGTGCTCGTAAATATCCCCGCATACGGCTATTTTTCCCACGCCGCCGAGTACGCCGGTGTCGGTATTCTGACCTCTCCCATGCTCAAAAAGGCAGCCGGTATTATTCAGAAGTACAATCTTTGGGTCGTGTCCGACGAGATACACTGCGACCTTATCCGCTGCGGCCATCGACATATCCCGATGGCAAAGGTCATGACCGATGCCATTGAAAAGCATAACTTAAAATAAACTGAAACCGGAGGAGCGCTGAGCTCCTCCGGTTTTTATCATCTTATGAAGTTTGTGAATACAACATCCTCTTTTTCGGGCAGACCTAATTGCTCCTTGCCGAGTGCGATGCTCTTCATCAGGAACACCATGTTGCGTGCTACATAGCGGGCGTTCTGCATGCCCTCTGCATCCTGCACCGACTCTCCGGGCTTTCTGCCGTAGACATTGTTCCAGTACCTGCCGGATACGACAGGCATCTGTGAGATGGTAAAGAACTTGTTGAGCTCGTCGAATGTGGCGGTCGTGCCCGAGCGCCTTGCGCTGACCATGACTGCGCCGACCTTCATGGTCTTGTCAACGGCCCATGTGCTGTAAAACAGGCGGGATACGAACGAAGTGAGCGCACCGGGCGCCTGCGCAAAGTGTACGGGGCTTCCGATGACCACACCGTCGCACTCTTCGAGCAGGGGAGCGGTCTTGTTGACCTCATCGTCAAAGACGCATTTGCCGGTTTTAGAGCAGCTTCCGCAGGATATGCAGCTGTGCAGCTCAAGCTGACCGACATGCACCTCCTCAAATTCGACACCCTCGGCGGCAAAGACCTTCTTCATCTCATCGAGGGCAGCGGCAGTGTTGCCGTGAGATCTGGGGCTTCCGTTGATAATAAGTACCTTCATCCTCATACCTCCGTAATTGATCTTTTGTTTCTTTTATAAGCAATGGCGGTGCACAGCGGGATAAGCCAGAGATAGAACGCCATGGGTACGGCCGCAGCGCCGACATTCATCATCGCAAGCGGCACCGAGCAGGCGATGCACCACGGGACGAGACCCGCAATGACGATGACCGAGTTTTCGATATCTATCATTTTGCTGTACCGCTCGGCATCTTCCGTGCCGTACAAGCCCTCGGATAGCTGGCTAAGCATGATAACGCCTATCGTCTGATTGCAGAACACTATGCTGACCGCAAACGAGAGAAGCACCATGACTGGGAAGCGTCCGACCTTACTTTTTAATATTATAAGCTTTTCCGAAAGACTGTCAAGCATACCGGTACCGTGGAAAATGCCGCCGTATGTGCCGGAGAGCAGCAAAATGCCGCACACCTCGAGCATCGATCTCACGCCGCCGCCGGAGAGCATTGTGGAAAGAGCGGCGTTTTGCGGCTCAAAGCCGAGCAGCATGGTTTTGAAGCAATCTGCAAAGCCGGCGCCCTGTGTGATCATGGCAAGCACGAACGACACAACGATGTCTATCGCCATCGCCCATTTGACCTTGACTTTGCAAAACGGCAGAACTATCATCAAAATTGCAGGGATAAGGCACAGCCACGAAAGCCTGAACTCCTCGCCGAGCTGCAAGAGCACTTGCGAATCGGTGCTTTGCATGGGATAGAACACCGATAACACGCCGTAGATCACACAGCACAGCAAAAACGGCACAGCACCGCTTTTGAGCATGATCTTTATATTCTTTTCTACATCCGTACCCGTGACGGCAGCTACTAAATTTGCGGACGATGAAGCAGGTGAGCCACGGTCGCCGACATAAACGCCCGACAGCACGGCACCCGCAACGGGTATCGGGGAAATGCCGCCTGCGTGGGCGATGCTCATGATGATAACTCCCGCCGTTGCGGTAACGCCGAAGCTCGTGCCGATGGCAAAGGACATAGCAGCGGAAAGAAGAAACGCCGCAAGCAGGAAAAACGACGGCGGCATGACCGAGACACCGAGTGTGACAAAATAAGCAACCGTGCCGCTTGAGCGCCAAAGTCCCGTAAGGCAGCCGATGAGCAGGAGAATGCCTACGACTATAAACGACTCCTTGAGGCTTCCTACAGCCATCTTGAGCACGGTTTTGAGCGCAAACCCATTCTTGGCGGCGAGTGCGGTAAACAGCACAAAGCCGACAAGCAGGGGAGCGAGCATGGATATGTCAAGTATCAGCGACACGGCGACACATATTATGAATAATATAAAAGCAATAGCAAGTTCCATAAGCGCCTCCGAAAATTGCACCGATTATACCATCATGCCCTAAAATATTCAATCACGGAAAATGAACGGGGAAAATTTTCGTTGTCATTGACTTTTTAGAAATTATTATCTAAACTAAATTCAGCAAAGCTGACAAGAGGTGCATAATGAAACAAAAAAGATGCTCAGAGAATGTTTTTACAAAGCTGAGTTATGTGTTTATAGTGCTCATGCTGACGGTGTTCCTGTTCTGGTTCAATTCATCGGGGTACGGCGGCATCACCGAGGCAAAGCTTACAATGTTCAATACAATATGTGGCGGCTATGTCATCCTGACGCTTATTTTGATACCGGCAAGCCTTGCGACTGAGGTCGTTTCAAAGCAGGAGCTCAAGGCGTATATAAGGGAGAGCACATGGGTGCAGCGCCTGCTGCTTATCTTCCTGCTGCTGACGGTTGTGTCGGCACTCCTGTCACCGTACAGAAGCGAGACTTGGGTCGGTACTTCACGATATGAGGGCGTGCGCAGTATAGCCTTGTATGTGTTTACTGCCGTGTTCCTGTCGAGCTTCGGCAGGGTCAAGCCCTGGATGGCGTACCTGCTCGGTGCCTCGGTACTGGGATTCAGCGTGATAAGCATCGTTCAGCTATACGGCGGTAACCCCTTCGGCCTGTACCCGGGCAATCTTAACTACTTCGGAGCGGGCGTTGACTATTCCGGCGCTTATCTCGGCACAATCGGTAATACCGATCTCGTTGCGGGCTTCCTTTGCGTTGCGACAACGCTGCTGTGGGTATCAGTGGTCAGAATGAAGGACAAATGGCGTTTTGTACTTCTTATTCCGACGGCAGCAGCGCTTTTCGTACTATTAAAAATGTCCGTCATGGCGGGCCTTGTCGGCGTGTTCGGCGGAGCGGTGCTCTCATTGCCAATTGTCCTGCCCGTATCGGCAAAAGCGAGAAAGATCATTGCGATCGCAATACTTGTCGTTTTCGTTCTCACACTTGTATTTCTCTTCGTTGCCGATATCGGCGGAGGGATGCTGCACGAGGCGCACGAGCTTTTGCACGGCAATGTCAGCGACACCTTCGGCTCGGGTAGAGTACATATTTGGAAAAGCGTCCTTGAGAAGATACCCGATAATCTTTGGTTCGGCACAGGGCCGGACACCATGAGCCACGCTCAACTTGAGGCATTCACCCGCTATGACCCCGACAAGGGCGTTGAGCTCGTCGCCGAAATAGATACGGCGCACAATGAGTATCTGAATATCCTGTTCCACCAAGGCACTTTTGCACTGCTTGCATATCTTGCTGCGCTCGGCATCGCTGCCGCAAAGTGGATAAAGCGGGGTAATGCCGCACCGGCTGCCGCTGCCTGCGGAGCTGCGGTGCTGTGCTATTGCATACAGGCGTTCTTCGGCATCAGCATGTTTTTGACCGCACCGTTTTACTGGATGACGCTTGGACTGTTGGACGGTGCATTGAGGGCAAATAACTAAAATAATATAAAATAATAAATTTCACCGTCTGCATTTTTGCAGGCGGTGAAGCTTTATCTTCGTTTTAGTCTGAGCGCAGGCTCTTTAACTCGCTGCCGAAGCGGGGGAGTGGGGTAGGCAAGTATCAAGGTTTTGCCTGCGTATGTATAAATGTCTGCGTCAAGGCTGCGGTCGTCCGCAGGAAGGGCTGACCTTATCCTTGCGCACAGCTCGTCATTTGTGAAGCTATCACCGTCAAGTATCAGCGCAAGAGCCTCTTGGTTTGCGTTTTCGGATAACATAATATCATTCTCCGTGATTTTGATAAATTACATAATAGTTACAAATTGAAGTCAGAGCGAATAACACCTCGAAAAAATTTGTTTACAATCTCGATTTTAGCAAAAAAAAGTTCACATTTCCATACAAAAATTATGGTAATGCTGAAACATTGATGCTATACTATGTACGCATTATGTAAAGTGATAATTATTTTTTACCGAGGGTATTATGGACCTGTCAGAGAAGAAAATAGATAGTGAGCTTAAATACAGCGGCGTCATTGTGAATGTCATGCTTGACCACGCCGAGCTGTGCGACGGAAGCATAGTCAAGCGTGAGGTCGTTGAGCATCCCGGCGGAGTTACGATACTGCCCATTGACGATGACGGTTTTTGCTACTGCGTCCGTCAGTTTCGCTATCCTATGGGCAAGGTAATGCTCGAGGTGCCGGCGGGTAAGCTCGAAAAGGGCGAGGATCATCGTGAGTGTGCCGTCAGAGAGCTGTCGGAGGAAACGGGATTTTCCGCAGATGAGCTTACTTATCTCGGACCAATCTGCACTTCTCCGGGCTTTTCCACCGAGGTTTTGCATATCTATCTTGCGCAGGGGCTCAATGCCGGCAAAAGCCATCCCGACGAGGGAGAGTTTTTGAGCGTCGAGAAGCACCATATAGACGAGCTTGTCGATATGGTCATGTCCGGCGAGATAGACGACGGCAAGACCGTCATTGCCGTGCTTAAGGCAAAGCGCCTTCTTGAACAGAAAAAATAGTTACGATTTGTTTACATTGCTAATTGCCATCATCGTTACCCTATGTTATAATACAAAGCCGATGCGAATGGGCGCATCACAACACGAAAGGTGTACCAAATGGAAAAGTATGTGATTAACGGCGGAAAGCCGCTTCAGGGCGAAGTTGATATAAGCGGAGCGAAAAACGCAGCGGTCGCAATAATCCCGGCTGCGCTGATGGTCGACGGTGTCTGCCGTATTGAAAATATGCCGCAGATAAGCGACACCGATATGCTGCTTACCATCCTCACCCATCTTGGCGCAGAGGTCAAGCTTATAAATGGATCTACTATTGAGATCGACAGCCGTAATGTGAAATTTTCCGACGCACCGTTTGATCTTATGCGCAAGATCCGTGCATCGTATTATCTGATAGGCGCAATGCTCAGCCGCTTCGGTAGTGCAAAGACCACCATGCCCGGCGGCTGCAACTTCGGTGTTCGCCCGATAGACCAGCATATCAAGGGCATGACTGCTCTGGGCGCAGATATCGAGGTCAAAAACGGTTTTGTTTACGCCGAAGCCCCCGACGGCAGACTGCACGGTGCAAAGATATACCTTGATAAGGTCTCTGTCGGTGCAACGATGAATATAATCCTTGCCGCAACGCTTGCGTCCGGCAGGACTATCATAGAAAACGCAGCCCGTGAGCCGCATATCGTTGATCTTGCAAACTTCCTCAACTCCATGGGCGCCGACATAAGAGGCGCGGGCACTGACACTGTAAAGGTCAACGGTGTCGACAGACTCCACGGTGGCAGCTATTCCATCATTCCCGACCAGATAGAGGCAGGCACCTACATGGTAGCTGCTGCGGCCACCGGCGGCGAGGTGCTCATCAAGAATGTCATTCCCAAGCATCTTGAATGCATCTCGGCAAAGCTGCGTGAGACCGGCACCATCGTACTCGAGTACGAAGATTCCGTTCTCGTAAAGGGCAACGGCAATCTGCGCAAGGCTAATGTCAAGACTCTGCCTTATCCGGGCTTTCCGACCGATATGCAGCCGCAGATGGGCGCACTTTTGTCCATGGCAAGCGGCACCTCGGTCATCACCGAGGGTATATATGATAACCGCTTTAAGTATGTCAATGAGCTGCGCAAGATGGGCGCTGACATTCAGGTCGACGGCAGAATAGCCATTTTTGAGGGCGGTGCAAAGCTCACGGGTGCACCCGTCATGGCCTGCGACCTCAGAGCAGGGGCGGCAATGGTCATTGCGGGTCTGTGTGCAAGCGGTACTACCGAAATTGAAGACATCCACTTTATCGAGAGGGGATATGAAAACTTTGTGGGTAAGCTCCGTGCCTTGGGTGCGGACATCTCCATCGTTGATTTTCCCGACGAACCCGAAATTCACGAAAAGGTAATTGCAATAGGTTAAAATATGCGTATAGTAACTTTTGCCAGCGGCTCGACAGGTAACTGCAGCCTTGTATCCGACGGCGAAGCGAATATACTTATAGATGCGGGGATTTCCATGCGCAGAACTGTTTCTGCCCTAAAAGAGCTTGGACTTTCGCCGCAGGATTTATGCGGAGTGCTCATTACACATGAGCACTCCGATCACATATCGGGGCTTTCCATGCTTACAAAGCACCATGATATAAGTATATTTGCACCCACTGAGCTGTGCGAGGTGCTCGCCGCAATGAAACCGGAGCTTAAAAACCGGCTTGTCGCAATACCCGTAAATGAAGTGTTCGGCATGGGCGACATAGGCGTCAAGGCCTTCCGCACGCCGCACGACTCGAAATTCAGCGTCGGTTATCGCTTTGATGGAAGCTCCGTCGCCGCCTTTGCGACCGACACCGGCAGCATAACCGATGAGCTCGTCTACGGCCTTGAGGGTGCACGCCTGGCACTTATAGAGGCTAATCACGACCTTGAAATGCTGCGCAGCGGCCCCTATCCTTACTTCCTGAAGCGCCGTATTTTGTCCGAAAACGGACATTTATCCAATGAAGATTGCGCAAAACTTGCCTTACATCTTGCAAAATCCGGCGCATGGGATATAATAGTGGGGCATCTTAGCCGAGAAAATAACACACCGCAGTTAGCGTTCAACACCGTGAGCGCAGGTTTAACCGGCGAAAATGTCGGGCTTCATGTTGCACCGATGGATAAAATGCTTGCGGTAAGCGTGGGTGATAGCGTACAATGCTTAATATAAGGTTCATATGCGTGGGCAAGCTGCGAGAGAGGTTTTATATCGATGCCTTTAACGAGTATGCCCGCAGGCTGTCCGCCTACTGCAAGTTTGAGTGCGCAGAGCTTAACGAGACTAAGCTCGGCGATAAGCCCTCGGATAAAGAGATTGAAAATGCGCTGGTGCGTGAAAGTGCCGATATCGAAAAGGCTATACCCAAGGATGCTTATGTCATCGCCATGTGTGTCGGCGCAAAGCAGCTTAAAAGCGAAGAGCTTGCACAAAAGATAAATTCCCTTGCCTTATCCGGCAGAGGGAAAATATGCTTTATTATCGGCGGCTCGTTCGGTATGGCTGAAAGTGTAAAGCAGCGAGCGGATATGCGCCTTGGTATGAGCGAAATGACCTTTCCGCACCATCTTGCGAGGGTCATGCTTACAGAGCAGATATACCGGAGTTTCAAGATAATCGAAGGCTCCCGTTATCATAAATGACAAAACGAGGTTATCATATGGAAGAAAATTTGAAGCTTGAATGGGGCAGAAAGATAACCGGCAAGCTCCTTGAGACTTGGCCGAAGGACGAAAACGGCGAGCTTATCGAGCCCGTTTTTCTCACCCACTGCATGAGCTTTGACATGCGTGACGAGATGATAGTCAATCTCCTCAACGCTTACGATATCCCCTGTGTGAGACAATACCCGGCAGACGGCGATTTCGGGAGACTTATAATCGGAATGAGCGGTCAGGGTGTTGACATATATGTCCCGAAAACTATGTATGAAGACGCTGTCAATTTAACCGAAGGGAGCGCAGTATATGAGGAACTATAAGGAAGAATACCAGCTTTGGCTCGACAGTCCCAACCTGAGTGAAAAGGAGTGGGAAGAGCTCAAATCCATCGCAGACGATGAAAAGGAGATCGAAAGCCGCTTTTTTGCCCCGCTTGAGTTCGGCACCGCCGGATTAAGAGGCACCATGAAGCTCGGCCTTCATCAGATGAATGTCCATGTCATCCGCCACGCAACTCAGGCCTTTGCCAATGTTATCAAGACCGAGGGAGCGGAGGCCATGCGCAAGGGCATCGCCATCTGCTTTGACTGCCGCAATAACAGCGAGCTATTTGCACACGAGGCGGCCTGCATCATGGCTGCAAACGGCATTCATGTGCGCATTTTTGACGCTCTGCGCCCCACGCCGGAGCTGAGCTTTGCCGTGCGCCATTACGGCACTACCGCCGGTCTTAACATCACCGCAAGCCATAACCCCAAGGAGTATAACGGCTACAAGGTCTATTGGTCGGACGGTGCGCAGCTTCCGCCGCAGCACGCCGCAGCAATAGCCGAGCAGATGAATAAGATAGATATTTTCCGTGACTTTGTCACCTGCGACTTTGACGAGGCCGTCGCCGATGGCAGGATCGAGATGATAGGCACCGAGACCGACGAGGCATACCTTGCCTGCGTGTTGGGACAGGCTATCAACAAGGATGTTGTGGCAAGCGTTGCCGATAAGCTGAAGATCATCTACACTCCGTTCCACGGCGCAGGCTATAAACTCGTCCCCGAAGCGCTAAAGCGCCTTGGCGTGACCCAGCTTTACCCCGTGCCCGAGCAGATGGTGCTCGACGGCAACTTCTCCACGGTCGAAAGTCCCAACCCCGAGAACCCCGAGGGCTTCTATCTTGCGGTTGCACTGGCAAAGAAGGTCGGAAGCGACCTTATTATCGGCACTGACCCCGACTCGGATCGCATCGGCGTCATGGTTCGTGACGGAGAGGACTATACACCCATCACCGGCAACCAGCTCGGCGTTCTGCTGCTTGACTATATCATCAACGCCCGCCGCGAGGCAGGTACTCTGCCCGAAAACGCAGGTGCTGTCAAGAGCATCGTTACCACCGAGATGGCCAAGGCCGTCGCCGAGTCGAACGGAGTTCACTTTGAGGACACCTTCACCGGCTTTAAGTTCATGGCCGAGCGTGTCGCAGAGTGGGAAAAGGCAGGCACCTATAAATATATTTTCGCCTATGAGGAGAGCTACGGCTACATGATGGGCGACTATGTCCGTGATAAGGATGCCGTGACGGCATCGATGATGGTCGCCGAGATGGCGGCACATTACCTTGCCAAGGGCATGAACCTCAAGCAGGCTATGGAGAGCCTGTACGAAAAGTACGGTTACTATGAGGAGCGCACGCTCAACCTTGTCATGCCCGGCCTTGACGGCATCGAGAAGATGAAAAACCTCATGGCAGACCTCCGCAATGACCCGCCGAAGAGCATCTCCGGCACCGAGGTCTTCTGCATCCGTGACTATTCCACGGGCGACCTCATCGTGCCTAAGCTCGGCGTGATGGGTCAGACGGATATAAAGGGCTCGAATGTTCTGTATTTCGAGCTTGCCGACGAGACGGCGTTCATCGTCCGTCCCTCCGGCACAGAGCCCAAGGTCAAGGTATATATCCTTGCCAAGGGCGAAAACAAAGCAGAATGTGACGAAAAAGTTGCCAAATATGTAGAATACGCCGAAACATTGAAAAGATGAGACAGCTGCTTGACATTTTCATAGCGTCGTTTAAGGTCGGCCTCATGACCTTCGGCGGCGGCTATGCCATGCTGCCGATACTCCAGCGTGAGGTCGTCGAGAGCCGTAAATGGGTCACCGAGGAAGAGGTTTTGGACTACTACGCCATCGGTCAGTGCCTGCCTGGTATCATCATGGTAAACACCATGATATTTATCGGACAGAAACGCAGAGGGACATTGGGCGGTATCGTTGCCGCACTCGGCACGGTTTGCCCGGCACTTATCATCATAACGATAATCGCCGCCGTTCTGAGCGGTTTTGCCGAAGCGCCGGTCGTGAAAAGCGCCTTTGCGGGCATCCGTGTCTGCGTCTGCGTTTTGATATTCAACGCCGTTATGAAGCTGTGGAAAAGCTCTGTTATCGATTGGAAGTGCTTTGTCATCTTCCTTCTCGTTGCCCTCGGTTCGCTGTTTACGGACATAACGCCCGTTTTGTTTGTCGTCGTGTCGGCAGTTGTCGGCATTGCGATAAGCTGCTTGGGGGTGAAGAATAAATGACTGTTCTTCGCCTTTGGTGGGAGTTTTTCAAGATAGGTATGTTCTCCGTCGGCGGCGGCATGGCAACGCTTCCGTTTCTGTACGATATGTCCGACAGAACCGGCTGGTTCACCTACGACATGATCGCCGATATGCTCGCCGTGTCCGAGTCCACGCCCGGCCCTATCGGCATAAACATGGCGACCTACACCGGCTATGTGACTGCGGGCATTCCGGGCTCCGTTGCCGCAACGCTCGGCGTTATCACCCCGGGCATAATCATTGTCTTGCTCATCGTCGCAGTGCTTGATCGCTTTAGGAAAAACAAGTATGTCGAAGCGGCGTTCTACGGTCTGCGCCCCGCATCTACCGGCCTTATCGCCGCAGCGGGCGTGCTTGTAGTTCAAATTGCGCTTTTGAATGTCGACCTTTATAAGCAAAGCGGCAATTTGCTCGATGTTTTCAACATCAAAGCAATAATTTTAGCTGCGGTGTTACTGGTGCTTACAAGGTGGTTCAAGCCTACGAAAAACCTGCATCCGATAATATTCATCGTCGCCTCAGCCGTTGTCGGCATACTGATTTTTTAAAACAAAACAGCTGCGCCTAACAGTGCAAGTGCGCTGCCCATAAGAGCAATAACAAACCGTCCGATTATATATCGGGCGTTTTTTATATCCGTGCCGCCGATTACTGAAAGCGTCTGAAAGTGCACGGAAACGCCGCCCCAGCCGAGGATAAATGCCGCAAGAGCGAGGTTAATGGGGCTTGTGCTAAGGCCGCTCATTGCGCCGATGCCGTTGCCAAGCTCCAATACTCCGCAAAACAGCGCATTGCTCCACAATAGCTCCATGCCGAATACGGCAGACAGCATTTTGGCTGCCGCCGCAAAGGCGCCTGCCTTTTCGAGTATTCCCGCCAGAACCGAGAACGCAACGATAAAGCCGCATATAGATAAGCATGCGGTGACCGAAGCCTTCACGGCGTCTGTAAACGCTGCCGCAAAGCTCGCCGAGCTGCGCACGGTTTGCGGTTCGGCGTATTTTTCGACACTGTTTGGTGCAAACATTATGCCGCCCAGGAAGGCGGCAAGAATATGTACGGCGTAGAGGAATAAGCCTATCACCGAAGACTTGAAAACCCCGACACCGGCAGCGCCGATGATAAACGAAGGGCCGGAGTTGTTGCAGAATATAAGCAGCCTCTCGGCCTCACTTTTTGAAATGTCGCCATTTTTGCAGAGCGATGCAATGTACGCCGCACCCATCGGATACCCCGCTGTAACGCCTATGATAAACGCCGTGCCGCCGCTGCCGGAGACATTGAAAAGCCTGCGGCTTAAAGGCGCAAACGCTTTGCCCAGCCACTGCGCAAGCCCCAGCTCGCTTATGAGCTTTGTCGCCACGAAAAACGGAAACAGCGAGGGAATAATAAGACTTGCGCACAATTTAAGTCCATCCAGAGCCGAAGCCGCTGCCGTATCTGGAAAGACTATAAGCGCCGCAAAAAGTATAAGCGCACAGGTTGTGGATACAATTTTTTTCACAGCCGTCAACTCCTTGTCCATGTATTAAGCTATGAGACGGCACATAGTTTTATACAACGGGAGGTGGTGTGCCCATGGGCAGGCTCAAGGATAAGGCGGAGCTTTTGGCAGACAGATTGGAGCTTCCGCCGGATGCCCTTGCGGGAGCGGTGAAGCTGACCGTGAACGGCAGGCGCAGGGTGCTCATAGAAAACCACTGCGGGATAATCACATACGAGGACACGGTCATCGCTGTTGACTGCGGCGGCATGAAGACCGTTATAAGGGGCGACGACCTCGGCCTCGGCGCAATGGATAAGCAGGATATGCTTATAACGGGAAGAATACTGTCTATCAAATTTGAGTAGGTGTCGGATGGAAAAGCTATATGACCTTGCCCGTGGAACGGTGAGACTTGAAATATCGGGAGCTGAGCCCGAGCGGATATTGAACTTCTGCGCCCAAAACGGCATAGAGTTTTGGGATACAGACCCGAAAGCGGATTTTGCGATGCAGATAACGATACACGCCGCAGATTACCCGCTTGTGCAGTCGCAAAACGGCAAAAACGGCATTGAGCTGCGGCTCGTTGCCGCTAAGGGCGGCAAAAACATAACCGCTTCGATGAAAAGACGATTTGTTCTGTGTATAGGTGTTGGGGTCTGCATCGTGCTGCTTGCCATATCATCGCTTTTCGTCTGGCGCATCGATATAACAGGCAACGATACGATAAGCGACGGTGTTATCCTGCGTGCGCTGTCCGAGTGCGGCCTGAAAAACGGCGTATTTTGGCCTGCACTGTCCTCGGACGAGGTTCGCGGCGATATGCTCATGAAGCTTCCGGACATTGCTTGGCTGAGTGTGAATGTCCATAACTCATGTGTCGAGGTAGTCATCCACGAGCGTATTGCAAAGCCGGATATCGTCAACGAAGCAGAGTATACCGATGTAAAAGCCGCAAAATCGGGATATATAACAAAGCTCTCCGTCTTGGAGGGAAAAGCACTGGTTTCTATCGGAGATACCGTCTCAAGGGGCGATACGCTCATTTCCGGCACAATGGACAGCGAGACCGCCGCCGACCGTCAGGTGCACGCAATGGGAAGTGTCCAGGCACGCACATGGTACGAAATAAATGCACAAACGCCAATGTACGAGAGCGTGAAAACAGAAAAAGGGCACAGTAAAACGAGTTTATCACTTGTATTCGGCAAAAATCTCATAAAATTTTCAACTGACAGTAGAAATAACAGCGGAAGCTGTGCTAAAATGAATAAATTAAGGTATGCAGCATTAGGCGAGGCTTTTACGCTGCCTGTGGGAATAATAAAGCAGGAGACTACCGAGTTTACGCTCCAAAAGCAGAGAATAGACGAAAACGCAGCCACGCAGAGGCTCAAGCAGAACCTTTTATCCGAGCTCAAGCGCCGCATCGGCGACGGAAGCGTGAGCCAAACGAGCTTCAGCGTATCCAAAACCGACGAATTGCTGACCGTCACGCTCAGGGCGGAGTGCATTGAGAATATAGGAGTAGAATATGATCGAAAGAACGATAGAAGTTGAAAGAATGGAGCATGTCATAAGCGTGTTCGGCTCGTTTGATCAGAACCTCAGGATCATCGAAAGCGAGCTTTCCGTCAAGGTCATCGACCGTGACAATAAGATACACATCTGCGGCGAGGCCGAGAATGTCATGCTTGCCGAAAAGGCGATAAACGGCCTTCTGACACTCGCCATGCGTGGCGAGAGCATCGACGCTCAGAATGTGCGGTACATTCTGAAGCTCGTTTCCGAGGGCAAAGAGTCGAAGATAGACGAGCTTGCAAGCGATGTCGTGTGCATAACCGCAAAGGGAAAGCCCGTCAAGGCAAAAACCTTGGGTCAAAAGACCTATTGCGATGCCATTGCAAATAACACAATCACGCTCGGCATCGGTCCTGCCGGCACAGGCAAGACCTATCTTGCCGTTGCGGCGGCTGTTGCAGCCTTTAGGGCAGAGCAGGTGAACAGAATTATCCTGACCCGTCCCGCCGTCGAAGCCGGTGAACGCTTGGGATTTCTGCCCGGCGACCTGCAAAGCAAGGTCGACCCGTACCTCAGACCGCTTTACGATGCGTTGTTTGATATGCTGGGCGCCGATACCTATCAGAAGTACCTTGAGCGGGGCAATATCGAGGTCGCACCGCTTGCATATATGCGTGGACGCACGCTTGACGACAGCTTTATCATCCTCGACGAGGCGCAGAACACTTCAAGAGAGCAGATGAAAATGTTCCTGACCCGCATAGGCTTCGGCTCAAAGGTGGTCATAACCGGCGATATCACGCAGATAGACCTGCCAGATGATAAGGTCAGCGGCCTCAAGGTGGCAATGAAGGTGCTTGAGGGCATCGACGATATCTCGATTTGCAAGCTCACCGGTGCCGATGTCGTCCGCCATCAGCTTGTTCAGAAGATAATCGAGGCATACGAGGTGTACGATAAGAAAAATCCGCCCGAGGCCGAGAAAAAGCCTGCGGGAGCGTATAGGAGAAAAAGACCGTAAATGGGACATGAGATTTATATAAGCCGTGAAAAAAGCGGCCTCGGCCACGCAAATGCTGCGGGGTTTATAAAAAAATCGATAAACAAAGCCCTTTCTGCCGAGGGCATAGACACGCCGTGCATCGTAAGCGTCATGCTGACAGATGACGAGGGCATACACGCCGTGAACCGTGAGTTTCGGGGCGTGGACAGGCCGACCGATGTGCTGTCGTTTCCGCTAAACGAGCTTGAAGCGGGGCACTTTAACGAAGAGCTATGCGAAAAAGACCCTGAGACGGGTGCCGTTATGCTCGGCGATATGATGATATCGCTTGAACGCTGCGCCGCACAGGGAGAGGAGCTCGGCCACGGCTTTGAGCGTGAGGTGTGCTATCTCACGGTGCACTCGGTTTTGCACCTGCTCGGCTATGACCATGTTGACGAGGGCGAAATGAAGGCTCAAATGCGCAAAAGAGAAAAGCAGATTATGGAGGATGACAAATGATAACCAAATCAGCGATGATAACCATATGCGGCAGACCCAATGTCGGTAAATCGACGCTCACAAACGCACTTGTCGGCGAGAAGATAGCGATAGTCTCAAACAAGCCGCAGACTACCCGCAACCGCATAAGCGCCGTTGTGACCCGTGGCAATACGCAGTTCGTGCTCATGGATACTCCGGGCTTCCATAAACCGAGGACCCGCCTCGGCGACTACATGGTCAATGTAGTCAAAGAGTCGGTCGCCGATGTCGATGCCGTCATGCTGCTTGTCGAGCCTATCGCCAATATCGGCCGTCAGGAGGAAGAGCTCATCGCCCGCCTTAAGGAAACGAATGTTCCGGCGGTCTTAGTTATAAATAAGATAGACACCGTCGAGAAATCGGAGCTTCTTGAGGTCATGGCTATGTACTCGCAGGCACACGGCTTTGATGCCATTATCCCCATCTCGGCAAAGAACAACGAGGGCTTGGACGAGCTTATGGCGCAGCTCGACAAATATGCCGTAGAGGGACCGCAGCTTTTCCCGGATGACATGATATCCGACCAGCCGGAAAAGCAGATCTGCGCAGAGCTCGTGCGTGAAAAGCTCCTTTTGTGCCTTGATAAGGAGATACCTCACGGCACGGCGATTGAGGTCACAAAGTTTTCCGAGCGGGAAAACGGCATAATAGACATGGATGTGACCATTTTCTGCGAAAAAGCGAGCCACAAGGGCATCATAATCGGCAAAAACGGCGCAATGCTGCGCAAAATAGGCGAAATGGCAAGAACGGATATCGAAGCGTTCATGGGCACAAAGGTTTTCCTGCAAACATGGGTCAAGGTCAAGGAAAACTGGCGCGACTCTATGGCTCAGCTTCGCAACTTCGGCTATTCGGAATAAATAACCACTAATATGATCACCCCGCCGTCAGATAATAATGACAGTGAGGTGGTCATTATGTCAGATGATTTATTTTGGCAGGTCTTTACCGATACCGGCGATCCGCTGTGTTGGCTGATGCATAGAGCGGCGGAAAAATCAAACAATAAAGATGGGGCGGGGGATGACCCCCGACCCCTCGGATGAGCAGGGTACATATGTTCAAAACGACAAAAGGGCTAATACTCCGAGAGGTAAAATATAAGGAAGCCGACCGTATTCTGACCGTTCTGACCGAGGACATGGGCAAGATAACGGTCAAGGCTCGTGGCGCACTGCGCAAAGGCAGCAAGGTTGCTGCCGCAACGCAGCTTTTTGCGTTTTCCGAGCTAACGATGTTTGAAAACAAGGGCAGATGGTCTGTTAACGAAGGCTCGACCATTGAGGAGTTCAAGGGCTTAAGAAACGATATATCGGCGCTTGCGCTTGCGGCATACTTTGCCGAATGTGCGGAAGCGCTTGCCGATGAGGGAAGCCCCGATCCGGGTATGCTCCAGCTTATATTAAACTGCCTTTTTGCCCTGTCAAACGGCTTATACGACCAGCAGCATATCAAAACGGCATTTGAATTTCGCCTTATGCGCATAGCCGGCTACGAGCCCGACCTATCCGCCTGCATTGTCTGCGGTGACTCCGAGCCCAAAGAACCACGGTTCAGCCCGCAAAACGGCATCATCTGCTGCCGCAACTGCCGCAAAAGCATCCACGAGGCGAGCGTTATACTCTGCCCCGATTCGCTCAAGGCGCTGCGGTATATCCTCTACGCCGAACCGAGAAAGCTCATGGCGTATTCCATACCGGAGGACGCTGCCCAAAAGGCAGCCGATGCTGCGGAGACATATCTGCTCACCCAGACCGAACGGAGATTTAACGCACTTAACTACTGGAAACAGGTGAAATAATGGACTTTTACGAAAAATCGCTATATACCCTTGAGCTGCCTGCCGTGCTTCAAATGCTGGCAGCCGAGGCCGTGTCCGACGGGGCAAAGGAAGCGGCGCTCAAGCTTCTGCCCTCGGACGATAAACATGAGGTCAAGCGTCGCTTGGACGAGACAAGCTCTGCTAAAACGATGATGGTCGTGCGTGGAAGCCCCTCGTTCTCGGGCGTAAAGGATGTGAGAGCGTCGCTGTCACGAGCCGACCTCGGCGGCAGCCTCAACACTCTTGAGCTTCTTAGCATAGCAAAAGTATTACAGTGCTCAAGACTCGTCAAGGCCTATATTGCCGATGATGCCGTCGGCAAAACGACGATCGACTATCTTTTCTCGGCTCTGCACGCAAACCGATTTCTTGAGGAAAAGATAACCTCCTCCATCGTCGGCGAGGATGAGATAGCCGACAGTGCATCGTCCGAGCTTGCGAACATCCGCCGCAAGATAAGAGCGGCAAGCGCAAGAGTGCGTGACTCGCTGCAAAAGATAATTTCCTCGCCGTCATACGCTAAGGCGCTGCAGGAGCCTATAATCACCATGCGCTCGGATCGTTTTGTCGTCCCCGTCAAGGCCGAGCACAAAGGCGCAATACCCGGGCTTGTGCATGATATCTCATCCTCCGGCGCAACGCTTTTTATCGAGCCCATGGGCGCTGTCAAGGCAAATAACGAGCTTCGTGAGCTTGCGGCAAAGGAAAAAACGGAGATAGAGCGCATTTTGGCCGAGCTCTCCGCCGAGTGTGCAGAGCACGCAAACGACATATCTTCCGATTACAATCTGCTTATCCAGCTCGATCTGATCTTTGCAAAGGCCAAACTTTCGTATAAGTTAGACTGCTCGCAGCCGGAGCTTCGTGAAAAGGGCATAGTATTCAGAAACGCACGCCACCCGCTGCTGCAAAAGGGTAAAGCCGTGCCAATAAGTCTTGAACTGGGCGAGGATTTTGACACCCTTGTCATCACAGGCCCAAACACCGGCGGCAAGACCGTCACGCTCAAGACCATAGGCTTACTCAACATAATGGCTCAGTGCGGCCTGCACATCCCCGCCGAGGACGGAAGCGGCGTTCCGGTGTACAAGCATATTCTCGCCGATATAGGCGACGAGCAGAGCATAGAGCAAAATCTCTCGACCTTCTCGGCACATATGACCAACATAGTGCATATATTAGCTGAGTGCGGCGAAGGCTCGCTGCTGCTTTTCGATGAGCTCGGTGCAGGAACAGACCCCACCGAGGGTGCGGCACTGGCTATCGCCGTCATCGAAAATGCGAGACAGCGCGGTGCTACCATTGCAGCCACGACCCACTATGCCGAGCTCAAGGTCTACGCAACAAGCGAAAGCGGCATCCAGAACGCTTCGTGTGAGTTTGATGTCGAGACGCTGCGTCCGACCTACAGGCTGCTTGTCGGCATCCCCGGTAAGTCAAACGCCTTTGCGATATCCCGCAGACTGGGGCTTGACGATGCGATCATCGAGGACGCAAAGCGCCGTGTCGGCGTTCAGAACGCAGACTTTGAGGCAACCATCGAAAAGCTCGAGCAAACAAGACTTCTGCTCGAACGGGACAGGGCGGAGGCGGCAAAGAAGCTCCGTGAGGCTGAAGAAAACGCAAAGAAAGCGGCGTTTTTGAGAGCGGAGCTTGCCGTAAGGCTCGAAAAGGCCGACGAAAAGTCACGCAGGGAGGCAGAGCGCATCATCGAAGATGCCCGCCGCACTGCCGAGGAGACCTTTGCCGAGCTTGACGAGATGCGTCGCCACGCAAACGAGCAGGAGGAGGCGCAGAGAGTAAACGAGGCACGCAGCGAGCTTCGCCGCAAGCTCAACGAGCATGAGGGCAAGCTCAAGACCGCAAAGCCCGAGGCGCCCCGTGAGGAGAAAAAATCTGCCCGCAATGCCGAGGTCGGCGACACGGTGGAGATACTCTCCATGGGCGTCAAGGCCGAGGTCGTAGGCGTAAACTCCGACGGCAGCTTGGAGCTAAAGGCCGGCATCATGAATGTCAAGGCAAAGCAGAGCGAGGTCTGCCTTGTCGAGGGCAAGGCGGCAAAGAAAAAGGTCAGCTACAATATACAGAGCAGTACCGTGAGAAGCGCCGTCAGCTCCGAGATAGACCTGCGAGGCATGGAATCGATAGAGGCGGTTAACGCAGCGGAAATGTATATAGACAACGCAGTTATGGCTAAACTTAGCACTGTGACCATCATCCACGGCAAGGGCACGGGCACACTTCGTGCGGCGATACACCAGATGCTAAAACGCAACAAAGCCGTTAAATCGTTCAGACTTGGCCGATACGGCGAAGGCGAGACGGGCGTGACAATAGTCGAATTGAAGTAAAAGCCGCCGATTACTTTTGAAAATAATGTGTAATTCTACGAAATAGACAAAATCGGTTGACGATTTTTAAATAATTTGCTAAAGTAGGGGTAATCTTTAAGGATTATGAGGAGTGGCGATCATGGTAACAAAAGAAGTAGTTATTAACAATCAGGTTGGACTCCATGCCAGACCCGCAACTTTCTTTATTCAGAAAGCCAACGAGTTTAAGAGCAGCATTTGGATCGAGAAGGAAGACAGAAGAGTCAACGCAAAGAGCCTTCTTGGTGTTCTCTCGCTCGGCATCGTTAAGGGTACTGCCGTTAATCTGATAGCCGACGGTGCTGACGAGGCGACCGCAGTTGATACACTGTCCGAACTCATCGCATCTGACTTTACCGAATAATTACTAAAACGGAGCTAAGGGCGTGTTTGTTGACACGCCCTTAATTGCTATATTGAATGAAAAAGGAAAACAAAGCAATACTGCAAATGCTCACCTGCGCCGCTCTATGGAGCATAGCAGGCATATTCATAAAGCTCATACCGTGGAATGCGTTTGCCATCTCGAGCCTGCGCAGCCTTTTTGCGGGCATCACGGTTTTTGCGTTTATAAAAATAAAGGGCTATAAGATATCGACAAACCGCCGCACCTTGACTGCGGGTATACTTATGTCTCTCGTCTACACCGCTTTTGTCGGCGCAAATAAGCTCACTACCGCCGCAAATGCAATCGTCCTGCAGTTTACCGCACCGCTTTTTATCGTCATTTTCTCTGCGATATTCTTTAAGCAGAAGATAAAAAGAGCCGACATTACTGCGGTTTTGTGTACAATGATCGGCATATCGATGTTCTTCTTTGATAAGCTCGAGGGAGGCTACCTCGCCGGCAACTTAGTTGCCATATTGGCTGGTGCGCTTATGGGCGGCATGTATATGGCGATAGCAAAGACTGACGGAGCCGAACGCTTCAGCGCAATTTTAATCGGTCAGTTAAGCGCATTTCTGATAGGTCTGCCGTTTATCATAGCAACAAAGCCCGAGATGTCGGTGCTTCCGGTTTTGTATATCGTCATTCTCGGTGTTTTGCAGCTCGGAATCCCGTACATTCTCTACGGCATGGCATCGGAATACTGCCCGCCGCTTGCGTGCAGTCTGCTCGGTGCGGTCGAGCCGCTTCTGAACCCAATTTGGGTGCTGATATTTGACGGCGAAAGACCAGGTATATATGCACTTATCGGCGGTGTGATAGTTGTTGTATCCGTCACCCTGTGGTGCGCATTCGGTAATAAGGTCGAGGAAAAGAATGCTTGATACTTTGCTTGAAAAGGCCAATAATCTCCCGATGAAGCCCGGTGTGTATATCATGCTGGACTCATCGGGCGAAGTCATATATGTAGGTAAGGCAAAAAAGCTCAAAAACCGTGTCACCAGCTACTTTAGAGGCAGCCATCTGCCCAAGGTGGCGGCAATGGTCGAGAAGGTAGCGGACTTTAATGTCATCGTCGTCGACTCGGAGTTTGAGTCGCTGGTGCTTGAAAACTCGCTTATAAAGCAGCACCAGCCGCACTATAACATTCTGCTCAAGGACGATAAAGGCTATCCGTTTATAAAGTTAGATGTAAACTCACAGTACCCGAGGTTCAATGTCGTCAATAAGCCCACCAAGGACGGCTCAAAATACTTTGGCCCTTATGGTGGCAGGAGCATGACACGGCAGATAATCGATGTAATATCCAAGGCCGTGGGGCTTCCTACCTGCGGCAAGAGGTTCCCCCGGGATATCGGCAAGGACAGACCCTGCCTTAACCACCATATGGGCAATTGCCGTGCATGGTGTCAGGGCAACGGAACGGCGGGGGATTACCGAGCCGCCGTAAACGAAGCCTGCCTTATATTAGAGGGCAAGACAAAAGAACTCTTAGACGACCTCAACGACCGCATGACCGAAGCAGCCGAGCAGCTGCGCTTTGAGCAGGCCGCCGAGCTGCGTGACCGCATTCGGGCGATAGACGGTCTTGCAAACAAGCAAAAGGTCATTGCCACCGCCTTTGCAGACACCGATGCCGTCGGCTTTAAGCGAGGTGCAAAGTGCTGCTTTGTCGTGCTGCATTTTAATGACGGTTCACTCACGGCAAAGGACTTTAAGCTTCTGCCCGAGCCTCTTGAATCGGACGGCGAGGCTGTTTCGGCACTTGTCCGGCAATACTATACCGCAAAGGGCAACTACCCCAAGACCGTGCTTCTGCCCTGCGAATGTGAGGACAGGGATGAGCTACAGCAGCTTTTTACCACGCTTGCCGGACGCAAGGTGTCTGTTGAAGTACCGCAAAGAGGCGAGCGGGCAAAGCTTTGCGAAAGGGCAAACCTCAATGCAGCCGAGGAGATACTGCGCTCGACGACCGCCGAACAGCGCAGGACCGGAACGCTGCTGTGGCTGCAAAAGGCGCTTAATTTGCCCGAATACCCGGAGCGCATTGAAGCGTTCGATGTCTCAAACCTTGGCGATACGGGCATTGTCGCCGCTATGACCGTTCACAAAGACGGCAAACCTCTAAAGCGTGACTACCGCAAGTTCAGAATTAAAGATATGGACATTCGGGACGACTATGCAAGCATGCGTCAGGCGGTAGAGCGCCGCTTCGCCCGATACAAAAACGGCGACGAGAGGTTTAACAATCTGCCGCAGCTTCTGCTCATAGACGGCGGAATTACCCACTCACAGGCCGCAAAGAGTGTCCTTGACGAGTTAGGACTTTCTGTGCCGGTATTCGGCATGGTAAAGGACGACCGCCACCGTACCAGAGCCTTGGTCACGCCCGAAGGCGACGAGATAAGCATAAGCACAAATCAGGCGGTGTTCTCGTTTATCGGAAATATCCAAGAGGAGACCCACCGCTTTGCGATAGAATACCAGCGCTCATTGCGAAACGAAAGCTTCGGATCGCAGCTTTCGGAAATTAGGGGCGTGGGAGAAAAACGCAAGAACGAGCTTTTGAGGACATTCAAGACCATCAAAGCCATTAAAGCGGCAAGCTATGACGAGCTGTGTGCCGTCGTGCCGAAGAATACGGCGCTTGCCGTGTACGAACATTATCATACCGGAGATGAAGAAACATGAGAGTTATAAGCGGACTTGTCAGAGGGAAAAAACTCAGGGAGCCGTCTGATTACAGCATAAGACCCACGACCGACATGGTGAAGGAAGCGCTGTTTAATATCATTCAGTTTGACCTTGAGGGACGAAAGGTGCTCGACCTTTTTGCGGGCACAGGTCAGCTCGGTATAGAGTGCCTGAGCCGCGGCGCTGCATCGGTGACATTCGTCGACCAGAGCAAGGACTCTATCGGAATCGTAAAGCAAAATCTCAAGACCTGCGGCTTTGAAGCAAGAGTTGTGCAGGCTGATTCTATAAGCTTTCTGTCGAGGTGTGAGAAGTTTGATATCATACTTTTAGACCCTCCGTATGCAACAAACCTGCTGGATAAGGCACTTGAGATCATCAATTCCGTTGACATATTGTCGGAAGGTGGTATAATTATGTGCGAAAGTGGGCGTGAAAAGCCTATGCCGGACATGAAACTGCCTTATTTTAAGCGCAAGGAGTACAATTACGGTAAGGTCAAGCTCACTACCTACAGCAAGGAGACAGACATATGAGTCTTGCCATTTGTCCGGGCAGTTTCGATCCAATAACGCTCGGACACCTCAACATCATCAGGAGGACCTCAAAAATTTTTGATAAGGTCGTCGTCTGCATCATGTATAACTCCACCAAGACCAAGCCGATGTTCACCATTGAGGAGAGGGTGGCGATGGTGCAGAAAGTCGTCGAACGCTTTCCCAATGTCGAGGTCGCAACCTCGAACGGCCTGCTTGCCGAGTATGCAAAGCAGTTTTATAAGCCGGTCATCGTTAAGGGACTTCGGGCTGCGTCCGACTTTGAGTATGAGTTCCAGATGAATTTGATAAATAAAAAGATAAACCCGGAGTTGGAAACTATGTTTCTGACTGCCAGCGAAAAATACACCTTCCTCAGCTCCTCGGTCGTTCGGGAAATGGCATCGTACGGTGCCGATCTCACAGGCTTCGTTCCCTATGAGATCATTGAAGAAATAGAGAAAAAAGCTCAGTTATGGAGGCGTTAATATGAACGAAAATAAAGTTGAAGTAATGGAACTCATCGAAAACCTTTATACCATGGTGTCAGAGGCATGGGGCGTACCCCTCGGCAACGATAAATGCATAGTCGAGCGTGAAGCGGTGCTTGAGATCCTCAATGAGATAAAGCCCCGCCTGCCTGTCGAGCTTTCCGAGGCAAAGCGTGTTGTCACCGCAAAGGACGAGTTCATCGGCAACGCAAAGCGTGAGGCCGAATCTGTGCGCAAGAACGCAGAGGACAAGGCTCGTGAGCTTTTGGAGGAGCAGGAGATAGTCAAGAGAGCAAATGCACTCAGCGCTCAGCTCGTCAGCGACGCCGAGTTTAAGTCAAAAGAGCTTCGCCGTGTCGCAAGCGAGTATGTCGATGATATTCTCCGCCGCACGGAGGAGACTGTCGGCGCTGCACTCCACTCCATAAATGAATCCCGAGTCAGCTTCCGTAACCTTGCAGGTGCGGCAAATGCCGAGGCCAAGCCCGAGGAAGAGACGGAAGAATAATTGAATTTGCGATAAGCTTCACGGTCAAAAACCGTGGAGCTTATTTTTTTGTATGTAAAAAACTGAAAAAGGCTTGCAATTTACCTCAATAGCTTCTATAATTAAAGCCACGGTGGTGGAAAGTGGTGCAAAGTGCATCGAAAACCCACGAATTATGGAGGTGAAGAGCTTGACAGGCGAATATAAGCATACTCTCGACTCAAAGGGCAGGCTCTTTATCCCTGCAAAGCTCCGTGAAGAGCTGGGAGATGTGTTTTATATAACACTCTCGATGGACAAGTGCATCTCGGCCTACAGCGCCGAAAGCTGGAGGGCTTTTTCTGCTAAGGTCAACGAGATGAGCTATGTCAAGCAGCGCAAGATGCGTCCGCTTTTTGCGTATGCGGCAAAGTGCGAGCTTGACAATCAGGGCAGAACGCTCATCCCGGCGCACCTGCGTGAATATGCCGGACTGACAAAGAATGTAACGGTCGTCGGCTGCAATAACCATGCCGAGATATGGGATGAGGAAAGCTGGCAGAGCGTCCACGATGCCGAGATAAGCTCGGAAAATATCGCCTCTGTCATGGAGGAACTGGAGTTTTAAATGGATAAGCCTAAGCATATATCCGTCCTGCTGGACGAATGTATAGAAAATCTGAATATAAAGCCCGACGGAATATATGTTGACGGCACCTTGGGGCTGGGCGGTCACTCCGAGCAGATATTAAAGCGGCTCACGACCGGCAGACTCATAGGCATCGACCGTGACGAAACGGCTATAGAGCGTACCGGCGAGCGGCTGAAGGCTTACGCCGATAAAATGACGCTCGTTCATGGCAACTTCTGCGATGTTGCACGGATATTGGACGAGCTCGGTATCGACGGCGTTGACGGTATGCTGTTTGATCTCGGTGTGTCCTCACCGCAGTTGGACGAATCCGAGCGAGGCTTTTCATATATGAACGATGCACCGCTTGATATGCGCATGGATAATACAAGCGCATTGACGGCGTGGAATGTCGTGAACGAATGGCCGGAGGACGAGCTTGTGCGCATCCTGCGTGACTACGGCGAGGAGCGATTTGCCCGACGCATTGCATCCCGAATAGTCGAACGCAGGGCAGACAAGCCCATTGAAACGACGCTGGAGCTTGTGGATATCATCAAATCCGCAATGCCCGCTGCGGCGCTCAGAGAAAAGCAGCATCCGGCAAAACGAAGCTTCCAGGCGATAAGGATAGCCGTAAATGACGAGCTCGGAGCGGTCGAGCAGATGATGCGCACCGCACCCGATAAATTAAAAACTGGCGGCAGACTATGTGTAATTAGTTTCCATTCGCTCGAAGACAGGATAGTCAAAACCTCGATAGCAGCCCGTGAAAACGGCTGCACCTGCCCGAGGGAAGCTCCGATATGCGTCTGCGGCTTTGTGAAGACCCTGAAAAGCGTACATAGAAAACCCGTTTTGCCGAGTGAGGATGAGCTGAAGAATAATCCGAGAGCAAGAAGCGCAAAGCTTCGAGTTGCGGAGAGAGTGTAGGCTCATTTATGGCAAAAGTAAGCGCAATACCCGAATATCAGTACGAATACAGCAAAATAAGCACCAAAACGCCCGTTAAGCGTAAGCGGCGAAAGAGCGTGAGAGGCCTTATCGCAGCCTGTCTTGCCGTCATCATGTCGCTTGCGGCGGCGGGGCTTATGGTGAAAGGGCTGTTTGTTCGGATAGAGCTTGCAGAGCAAAGCGATAAGATAATCGCTGCCAAACAGGAGCTGAGCCGAATAAAGGAGGAAAACCGCAGGCTCAGAATAGAATACGAAACGAAGATAGATCTTGACGAAATTGAGGACTACGCAAAAAACATTCTTGGCATGCAGCGTGCCGGCGAGAGCCGGACAGAAATAATAGACACCGATACTCAGGACAAGGCGATAGTGATCGAGCGGATAAGATAAGTTGGTGGGAGACGAACTCCTATCGTCTGTCAGTGTGCCCTTTCGGTGCTTTTCGCCTTTTTTTGTCTTGGTGGGTTACGACACACCTTCACCAAAGAAAGCCGAAAATCTCTCGAAAAACACTACTGACAGATGCCTTGCAGTTTTGACGGAGCAGATTTTCGCTCAGGCAAAGATAAAGCCCGACGGGCATAATGGATATATATGGGCTAGGGATTTAGCGAAGCATGGGCGGAAAGCTGCTCGTCAAAACCGATAGTGTTCGGCTTCCGTCAACTTAAGCATAAAAACTTAATGCGCCAGTATACTTGATGGTAGACAAACCACGGCGCAAAGGAGCAATCATGCAAAAATCGCAGAAAACCGATGATCTTAGCCGCAGTCCGAACAGAACGATGCTCCGCCGCACACTTTTCCTGATGGCAGTGTGCGGCATACTTGCATTTTTGGCGCTTGCCGCAAGACTGTATATACTCCAGATAAGAGATCACGAGAAATACGAGGATCTTGCTATCAGCCAGCAGCTTCGTGAGACGGGCGCTTCCGCCTCCCGAGGCACGATATACGACAGAAATAAGAATGTTCTGGCGATGAGCGCCAATGTCGAGAATGTGTATCTCAGTCCTGCGGAGATAAAAATGTATGGCGAGGACCCACGATTTATCGCAAAAAACCTTGCCGAGATACTGGATCTTGACTATGAGACCGTCCTTAAAAATACGGAGAACACCGGCTCGTGGTATGTGACCGTTGCAAAAAAGCTCGAACCAGAGCTTGCCGACAAGGTGAGGCAGTTCAAAAAAGATAACAATCTCAAGGGCGTGCGCCTTGAAAGCGACACAAAGCGCTATTATCCGTACTCGTCGCTTGCCTGTCATGTGATTGGCTTTGTCGGCACGGATAACATCGGACTTGACGGTGTTGAGGCTCAGTATAACTCCGCCCTGTGCGGTACGGACGGCAAGTATATGCGTGCGACTAACGCATACGGAACCGACCTTCTGTTTAACCAGTATGAGGGATATTACGGAGCCAAAAACGGCTGCGATGTTGTGACGACCATCGACATGAGCATACAGCACTATGTTGAAAAAACGCTCAATCAGGCCGTCAAGGATTATGATATAAAAAACGGTGCGGGTGCGATCGTAATGGATGTCAACACCGGCAAGATACTTGCCATGGCATCCCTCGGCGGGTATGATCTCAACAATTTCCTCGATGTCAGCGACGAGGCGAAAAGCGCGATAGACAAAGCCTCCACTGAAGAAGAGAAAAATCAGCTTCTCGCCGATGCACAGCGTCTGCAATGGCGCAACAAGACACTGTCGGACACCTACGAGCCCGGCTCGACTTTTAAGATAATCACTCTTTCCATGGCGCTCGAGGAGGGCGTAGTAAGCCTTAACGACAGCTTCGGCTGTGGCGGCAGCGTTCAGGTGCAGGGCAGAACTGCCCCGGTGCGCTGCTGGAAAACCACCGGTCACGGCGGTCAAACGCTCACGCAGGCCGTGCAGCATTCGTGCAATGTCGCCTTTGTCAACATCGGAATGCGTGTAGGAGCGGAAAAGTTTTATAAATACTGCGACGCATTCGGATTTTTGAATCTCACGGACGACAGCAGCGAGCAGCTCACCGCCAAGACCGGCATAGACCTCGGCGGCGAGAGCGGCAGCATCTGGTGGAGCAGGGATGTCTTTTGCAGCGAGAAGAATAAGTCACAGCTTGCGGCGGCATCATTCGGGCAGACATTCACCATTACGCCCCTGCAGCTCATAACCGCAGTCAGCGCCTGCGTCAACGGCGGCAATCTCATGCAGCCGTATGTCGTAGAAAGTTTACTGGACGAAGACGGCAATGCGGTGTATAATCGGAAGCCGACAGTCGTGCGACGGGTCATAAGCGAAGAAACGAGTAAGACCGTCTGCGGCATTCTTGAGCAGGTCGTCGGTGATAATAAAGAGGGCACGGGCAGAAATGCTGCCGTCCCGGGCTATCGTATCGGCGGCAAAACCGGTACCTCGGAAAAGGTGAGCCTTGAGGCGCAGACCGGTAAAAAGGATTACATCGTCTCGTTTGTCGGCTTTGCACCTGCCGATGATCCGCAGATCGCGGTGCTTGTCATGCTCGATTCGCCGAGCAACGAATCGGGAATCTACATCAGCGGCGGCCAAATGGCAGCGCCCACCGTTGGTAAGATGTTTGCCGATATCCTGCCGTACATGGGCATTGAACCGCAGTATGATTCCGATGAGCTTAGTAAGATCGACAAGACAGTGCCCGATGTCACGGGGCTGAGCGTTGATGACGCTGAAAGCAAGCTCAAGGACGCAGGCTTTGCGGTCAGAAGGTTCGGCAGCGGCAACAGCATAACCGCCCAGCTTCCTGCGGCAAGCTCCGTCATAGCTGACGGCAGCACGGTCATAATCTATGCCGATGCAGAGCCCTCGGCGGCGACCGAGACAATGCCGGATATAACGAACATGAGCTATAACGAGGCCAAGGAGACCCTGAGCACCTACGGCCTGTTTATAAAAACGAGCTCGGCGATAACGAACCCGGAAACGCAGCGTATCTCGTCGCAGTCGGTGAAAAAGGGAGCAAGCGTCAAGCACGGCACAATAGTGGAAGTTACATTTGTTTCGAGCGATGACTCGATACTCGGAAGATACTGAAAACAGAGGGTATAATATGAAGCTGAAGGAACTATTAAAGGACATTGAGGTCGTTGAGCTTGCGGCGTCATCAGATGCCGAAATAAACGGCATCAGTTACGATTCGCGCAAGACAAAGCAGGGCGACGCCTTCGTTGCGATAACAGGCTTTGAGACCGACGGCTATGCCTACATACCGTCGGCAGCGCAAAAGGGTGCTGCGGTCGTAATTTGCGAGAAAAAGCCTCAGGTTGACATTCCCTATGTCATTGTGGCAGACTGCCGCTATGCTCTTGCGATACTCAGCCGCAACTATTTTGGCGACCCCGCCTCGGAGATGACCGTCATCGGCATAACCGGCACAAACGGCAAGACCACGACGACCTATCTTCTCAAGCACCTGCTTGAAGCGAAGCTTGACGCAAAGGTCGGCCTTGTCGGCACGAACGGAAATATGATCGGTGATGAGTTTATCCACACCGAGCGTACAACGCCGGAGAGCTACGAGCTCCAGCAGCTTTTCCGTGAGATGGCGGACGCAGGCTGTACCCATGTCGTCATGGAGGTATCCTCGCATTCGCTCGTTCTGCACCGTGTTGCGGGCATACACTTTGCCGTCGGTGCGTTCACGAACCTCACGCAGGATCACCTTGACTTCCACCATACGATGGATGAGTACGCCAAGGCAAAGGCTATGCTGTTTACCATGTGCGAAACCGGCTGTGTCAATGTCGATGACAAGTGGCATGATATCATGCTCGACCACGCAAGCTGTAAGCTTGTGACCTATTCTGCCGAGAACAATTCCGCAACACTCGTTGCAAAGGATGTACGCCTTTCCGCATCCGGAGTTGAATTCTGTGCCGTGACTGAAAATGCGCTTTCGCATGTAAAGTTAGCCATACCCGGTAAATTCTCCGTTTACAACGCCTTGGGCGTTATCGCCGTCGGCCTTGCGCTCGGCATAAGCCTTGACGACTGCGCCGATGCTATGGGCAGTGCAAAGGGCGTAAAGGGCAGAATGGAGGTCGTCCCCACGGACGGAGACTACACCATAGTCATAGACTATGCCCACACGCCGGATGCCCTCGAAAACGCACTCAAGGCACTGCGAACCGGCGAAAAGGGGAGACTCGTCGCCCTCTTTGGCTGCGGCGGCGACCGTGACAGAACAAAGCGCCCTATCATGGGAGCGATAGCCGCCGATAACGCCGATTTTGTTATTGTGACGAGCGATAACCCCCGAACCGAGGATCCGCAGGAGATCATAAATGAGATAGTTGCGGGCATAAAAGGCAGGGAAAACAGGTATAAAGTTATATGTGACAGAGTTGAGGCAATAAAATGGGCGATTGACAACCATATGCCCGATGATGTAATATTGCTTGCCGGCAAGGGCCATGAGGATTATCAGGTCGTCGGCCACGAAAAGCACCACATGGACGAAAGAGAGATCGTTGCAGAACATATAGAGAAGAGGAAAAACAGATGACATTGAAGCTTTCGCTTGCGTTTGTTCTCGCATTTATAATCGCACTTATAGTCGGCAGGTTTTATATTCCCTGGCTGAGAAAAATGAAGGCCGGACAGGAGATAAAGGAAATTGGCCCTTCGTGGCACATGGCAAAGACCGGCACGCCTACCATGGGCGGATTTATCTTTATCTTTGCCGCCGCCGTTGTTTGCCTTACCGTGGGCTTCAGCTCCATGCGTAACGGTGACTATGCACATATATTCATCCTGCTGTTTGCACTTGTATTCGGTGCGATAGGCTTTTTAGATGACTGGGAGAAGCTGCGCAAAAAGCAGAACCTCGGTCTGAGCGCAAAGGCAAAGTTTCTTTTGCAGCTTGTTGCGGCGCTTGTTTTCGTGCTGCTCATGCGCAAGCTCGGCTACCTGTCGACGCATCTTTACATCCCGTTTTGGAATGTTGAGGTGCCCATCCCCGATGCTGTGTACTTTATCCTTGCCGCATTTATCATCGTCGGCACGGTCAATGCCGTAAACATCACCGACGGCGTGGACGGCCTTGCAAGCGGAACATCTATACCCGTATTCTTTTTCTATACAGTTGTCGCTTTCCTTTGGGGAGAGCGCTATCTGTCGCTCGGCATTTTCTCCTCGGCTATGCTCGGCGGCTTACTTGGATTCTTGGTTTTCAACTTTAACCCTGCCAAGGTGTTCATGGGCGACACCGGCTCGTTGTTTTTAGGCGGTGCTATGGCGGCACTTGCGTTTGCATACGATATGCCGCTTATACTTATAACCCTCGGTATCGTGTTTATTTGGGAGACACTGTCCGATATCATCCAGGTAACATACTTCAAGCTCACCCACGGCAAGCGTGTGTTCAAAATGGCACCGTTCCACCACCACCTCGAAATGGGCGGCTGGACAGGCAAAAAGTGGAAAGAGAAAGAACTTTTCTGGCTATTTACCTGCACATCCCTTGTTTTTGCAATAATTTCATTCGTAGGAGTTTATAATCGTTTCCAGTTCTGATATTCGGAGGAGATCGGTATGCAGTACGGCAGTACCAGACTCGAACAAAGGGAAACGAAAGATAAAACGAAGCGAAAGGGGATGGATATCCCATTTTTCGTTCTCGTAATGCTTTTGCTGACCATCGGAGTCACAATGGTGCTGTCTGCCAGCTTTGCCCGAGCATACTACGACCCGGGCAACATAACCGGCGGCAAACCGACCTACTACTTTATCCGTCAGCTTCTGTTTGCGGCTCTTGGCACGGCTGCGATGATATTTGCATCCCGCCTGCCAATGGGCTTTTACAAGCGGTTTTCGATACCGCTTCTCATTGCTGCCATCGTCCTTTTAATGCTCGTTCCGATAATCGGCACGAACGCAAATGGTGCAAAGCGCTGGATCGGCATAGGCTCTTTGACGCTTCAGCCGTCGGAGATAGCAAAGATAAGTGTCATACTGTCATTTGCGGTAATTATCTGCAAAAACCGCGGCAGGATGAAGACCTTCAAATACGGCATACTGCCGTTTGTGGCGATTTTACTCGTGATAGTGGGGCTGCTGGTTTTGGAGCCGCACTTTTCCGCATCGATTATCATAGTCGCCATCGGCGGCGTGATGATATTCTTAGGCGGCGCTCGTCTTATATGGTTCATTGCCGCAGCGGTCGCCGCAGGTGGCGGCATTGCTGTGCTGCTTACGATGTTCCCGTATGCGTCAAGCCGCATAACCACATGGCTCGACCCGTTTTCGTCCACCTCCGATGAAGGCTATCAGATAGTGCAGTCGCTCTATACCATAGGCTCGGGCGGGCTTACCGGCCTCGGCCTCGGTCAGAGCAGGCAAAAATATCTGTATCTGCCCGAGGAGCACAACGACTTTATTTTTTCCGTCGTGTGTGAGGAGCTCGGCTTTATTGGAGCGGTTTTGATACTCACCCTGTTTGCGCTGCTTATCATTCGGGGCTACTGGCTTGCGATGCACGCTGCCGACAGATACGGCTTTCTTGTGGGAGCTGGTATAACGACCCTGCTTGCGATACAGGTCATTTTGAATGTTGCGGTGGTCACGAATCTCGTACCCTGCACGGGTATTTCGCTTCCGTTTTTCAGCTACGGAGGAACGGCGCTTCTTATTCAAATGGCACAGATGGGAATAGTTCTGAGCATGTCAAGGGATATACCTGCCAAACGGGCAGGGTAGAAAGGAAGCTTAGATATGAGATTTATGTTTGCATGCGGAGGCACGGCCGGTCATATCAATCCGGCTATTGCCGTTGCAGGCAGATTGCGGGAGCTGATGCCCGACTGCGAGATACTTTTCGTCGGCTGCGTCCGCCAGATGGAGACGGTTCTCGTTCCGAAAAGCGGATATGATATCAAGACCGTCAGAGTCTGCAATATCAGCCGTGAAAAGACGCTCGTTGGCTTGGCTCATAATATAAAGGCACTGTATTTTGCCATAAAATCCACCATACAGGCAAGAAGAATTATAAAAAAATTTAAACCCGATATCGTCATCGGCACCGGCGGCTATGTCTGCTATCCGGTCCTGCGCTCGGCCTCCCGTCTCGGCATACCCACCGCCGTTCACGAGAGCAACGCCGTCCCGGGGCTTACGACAAAGATGCTTTCAAAGATAGTCGATAAGATAATGCTCGGCTTTGCAGAAAGCAAGCGTTATTACAAGCACTCGGAAAAATGTGTTGTCACCGGCACACCCGTAAGGGGCGAGTTTGCCGCATATTCAAAGAGCAAAGCCAAGGCCGAGCTCGGCATACCGGCGGATAAGCCGCTTGTCGTATCGGTCTGGGGCTCGCTGGGCGCAGCGAACATGAATGCCGCCATGTGTAAATTTATAAAGCTTGCGGGCAAGAACCCGGGCTTTAGGCTCATCCACTCGGCAGGCAGCGAAGGCTACGCCGAAATGGTCACCGCACTTCAGGAGACCGTTCCCGATTACGAGAAAAACGGCATGGATGTGAGAGAGTATATCTACGATATGCCCCGTGTCATGGCGGCGGCAGACCTTGTTCTTTGCCGTGCCGGAGCGTCGACCGTGTCCGAGCTTACATATATGCACAAGCCCACGATATTCGTACCGTCACCGTATGTGACGAATAACCATCAGTTCAAAAACGCCAAGGTCGTCGAGGACGCAGGCGGTGCACTGATATTTGAGGAGGAAAGCCTTGATGCGGGCGCACTTTTGAATGAGGTGAAGCGAATTTTGTCCTCAAAGGATGAGCTTGAAAAAATGTCGCAGGCCATGGCAAAGCTTGCAAGACCCGAAGCAACGGACATGATAACCGAGCAGGTGCTGTCCTTGTGCCAAGGAATAGAAAAATAACACAAATAAACCTCGCAGCATAGAATGAGCCGATCAATGATTCTTTTCTGCGAGGTTTTTTTATGGCTATATGGCATATAAACGGCGGAAACCGTTTGGATGGCGCATGCTTCGTTCAGGGCTCTAAAAACGCTGTGCTGCCCATTTTGGCGGCCTCGGTCATCTCTCCCTGCGAGACTGAGCTTTTGAATGTCCCACAGCTTAGCGATGTGTCCTCAACGCTGCGCATCCTGCGTCAGCTTGGCTGCACGGCCGAGCAGCAAAACAATGATGTCTACATAGATTCACGCAATTTAAGCTGCTGTACTATACCGCAGGGCATGATGGAGTGTATGCGTTCATCGGTACTGTTCATGGGCACGCTATTAGCCCGCTGCGGGCAGGTGCGTTTAACTGCTCCCGGCGGCTGCAAGCTCGGCGCAAGACCGATCGATCTGCACATAAGCGCCATGCAGGCTCTCGGTGCAAGCGTCGAAGAAAAAGGCTGCGAAATAATCTGTCGGGCAGAAAAACTCACCGGCGGCAGGATAGAACTTCCGTTTCCCAGTGTCGGCGCAACGGAAAATGCGATGATAGCTGCCTGCGGAGCCGACGGCGTGACTGTCATCACCGGAGCTGCCAAGGAGCCGGAGATTGTAGATCTGCAGGAGTATCTGCGTAAGCTCGGCGCATACATAGACGGTGCAGGTACGAACATGATAACCGTTTCAGGCTTTGCACCCGAGCGTCATGTCGGCCACAGGATCATACCAGACAGGATAGCGGCATCGACATTTTTGTGTGCCTGTGCGGCGGCGGGCGGCGATATCGAGCTCAGAGGTGTTGATTCGAAGCAATTTTTACGTTTACAGCACTTCCTAAACCAAGCCGGCTGTGATATAATAAGTTCCAAACGCAGCGTCAGACTGCGTTCGGACGGCTGCCTGCACGCCGTCAGCAGGGTCGTCACCGAACCTTACCCGGGCTTCCCGACTGATGCTCAGCCGATTTTAATGGCGGCGTTATTAAAGGCCCACGGCATGTCGAGGTTTACCGAGAACATTTTCGACAGCCGGTTTTGCCACGCAGCACAGCTCATGCGCTTCGGCGCAGATATTGCCGTTGACGGCAGGGAAGCAACTGTTTGGGGCGTTCGCAGCCTCAGGGGCGCAACCGTTACGGCGACCGACCTGAGAGGCGGTGCCGCAATGGTGATAGCAGGGCTTTCTGCCGAGGGCAGCACGAGCGTCATTGACGCAGGGCATATCGCCCGTGGCTATGAAAACTTCGATAATAAGCTGCGTTCATTGGGCGCAGATGTGTTTATGGAGATATAATTTGATGTCAAATACGAATGATTATTACAGCAAGCCGTCTGAACGCAGGGAGAGCAGATCGCCCCGCCGCACGCTTTACAGACCCTTGACATTTTTTCTTATCATTGTGGCAATAATATTCACGATGAGCGTGTTCTTCAAGGTCGAGAAGATAGATGTCAGCGGCAACAGCAAATATTCCAAGGAACAGATAATCTCGGCTTCCGGTATACACACCGGCGATAACCTTTTTTTCATAAACAGGATCGGCGCCGGAAGCCGTGTAGTTGTAAAGTTGCCGTATATAGATTCGGTCAAGATAACACGAAGCCTTCCCAACCGTGTCACCATCACCGTTGAGGAGAGCAAGGCTGTCGCCTGCATAAGCTCGGGGGACGAGCTGTGGAGCGTCAGCAGCACCGGCAAGTTTCTGAGTAAGCTTAGCGACAAGGATGCCGAGCTTCTGCCGCGGATAAAGGGACTAAGCGTAAGCGGAGCGCAGGTCGGCGAACAGATAAGCGTTTCCGAGGACGATAAGCCGAAGCTTGACTATCTGCTTGATATCCTCTATCAGGTACAGGCACGCTCGCTGGTGGACAAGGTCGCAAATATCAATGTGTCGGATATTGCAAAGGCAAGCTTTGAATATGACGACAGATTTGTTGTAATCCTCGGTGAAAACAACAATACCGAGTATAAATTCGGTAAGCTCCTGTCGGCCGTCTCGCAGCTTAAGGCCGACGATGCGGGCACTTTGGAGCTTTCCGACTCAAATAAGGTCACATTTAGGCCGAATTAACACTAAGTTAAAAACTTTGTTTACATAACTTAGTGAAAATCTATTGACCTTGGAAGAAAAAAGTTATAGAATAAACCAAGTCGCAAAAGCGATGTTCTCGTTTCAGAAACATAATTGGAGGAATAATCATGGATTTCAAAGCCGAAGTAGGCCCTGAAAATGTCGTAACAATAAAAGTAGTCGGTGTCGGCGGTGCCGGCAACAATGTAGTCAACAGAATGGTCAAGTCCGGAACGCAGGGCGTTGAGTTTATCTCCGTCAATACGGACAAGCAGGCACTTGCAGTGTCCAGTGCCGACCAGAAGATACAGATCGGCGAAAAGCTCACCCACGGACAGGGTGCAGGCTCCGACCCCGAGGTCGGAAAGCGCAGCGCCGAGGAAAGCCGCAATAATATCGCAAAGTCCCTTGAGGACTCCGACATGGTCTTTATCACCGCAGGCATGGGCGGCGGCACCGGTACCGGCGCAGCTCCCACCGTTGCGGATATCGCCCGTGAAGCTGGCGTGCTTACCGTCGGCGTCGTAACAAAGCCCTTCAAGTTTGAGGGTAAGCGCCGCATGGATCAGGCAAACGCCGGTATCAAGGAGCTGCTCGGCAAGGTCGACTCTCTGCTTATCATCCCCAACGACCGTCTTAAGTACGCGACCGACCAGAAGGTCACCCTCGCAAATGCGTTTGAGATAGCCGACGATGTTCTGCGCCAGGCCGTCACCAGCATTTCCGACCTTATCAAGAATACCGGCTTTATAAACCTCGACTTCGCCGATGTCACCTGCATCATGAAGAACGCAGGGTTCGCTCACATGGGCGTTGGCCGTGCGGCAGGCAAGGGCAAGGCTGAGGACGCTGCCCGCATGGCAGTTGCAAGCCCGCTTATGGAGACCTCAATAAACGGCGCACACGGTGTGCTTATAAATATCACCGGCTCTGAGGATATGGGTCTTGAGGATGTCGAGGCAGCTGCAAACCTCGTTCAGGAGGCTGCTCACCCCGATGCAAACATTATCTTCGGTGCAACCTTTGACGAGTCCATGCAGGATGAGATCCGTGTCACCGTGATCGCAACCGGCTTTGAGGAAGCTCCCGCAAACAAGCAGGCGGCACCCGCACAGTCGGCAGGCAAGCCCATTGAGCCCGTTGCATTCGAGAAGCAGCAGGGACTGTACACCGCAGCAACCGAGAAGGCCGCCGAGAAGAAGGAAGAACCCACCGCGGCACCCAAGGCTGAGGAAGACCCCTTCGACAGCATCTTCAAGATCTTCAACACCAACAACCAGTAAGCTAATATGAAAATCGCAGAGCCGAGGCTCTGCGATTTTTTAGTTTATAAATTTGTCTATCGCCGTGTTGAGGTCCGAAATGACCTCGGCGTCGCCGGTCTCGACTGCATCCGTTATGCAGTGCTCAAGGTGGTCTTTTAATATCACCTTGGCGGTGTTGTTGAGCGCCGAGCGCACGGCCGCAAGCTGGATGAGCACCTCCGTACAGTCCCTGCCGTCCTCGACCATCCGCTTGACTGACTCAAGATGGCCGATAGCCCTTGCAAGCCGGTTTACTACCGCCTTGGTGTTCTCGTGCTTGTGCGGATGCGTATGGTGATGATGCTCGTACTCTTCGTGCTCATGCATATCGGCACAGGGTTCGTTGTCGTGGCAGTGGATAATTCCGTCGCCATGGTCATGGTAAAAGCCATCGTTTGGTCTGTGCATTAGTATCTCTCCCGGAAAATTCTGTTTCAATATTAATACCGATGCCGAAAAATTGCAAGTGAAAATGACGAATTTGTACTTGCCGCCTCCGCTTATACTGTTACGGAGGTGATTTGATGTTTACTTCGGCACTCATGATGCTGATAGGCGGCGCACTTCTGATGCTCCGGCTCTCGCCGAACGGTTCGTTCCCGAGCCCGCTTTCCAAGGATGAGGAAAAGCTGTATGTCGACAGATGGCTTGCGGGGGATATCGAGGCGAGAAATGCACTCGTTGAGCATAATTTGCGGCTCGTTGCGCACATCATAAAGAAGTATTACACACAAACGAGCGATGTTGACGACCTTATCTCCATCGGCACGATAGGACTTATCAAAGGTATTAATACATATCGTCCCGATAAGGGAGTCCGCCTTGCGACCTACGCCAGCCGTTGTTGTGAAAATGAGATTCTCATGCACTTTCGCAGCATGAAAAAGACAGCGGGGGATGTAAGCCTGTCGGATGCTATCGACACCGATTCTGACGGCAACAGCTTGTCGCTCATGGATGTGCTTGCGCAGGATGAAGAGCTGAGTGATGTTGTCGGCAACTTCGAGATATGCCGGAAGCTGCACGAATATGTCGATACTGCGCTCAGCGAAAGGGAAGCGAGGATAATCAAAATCCGCTATGGTTTAGGCAGCCTTGAGCCCAAGACCCAGCGTGAGACTGCACAATTGCTCGGCATAAGCCGCTCATATGTCAGCCGAATCGAGAAAAAAGCCTTGGAAAAGCTGCGGCTTGCCCTCGGTGAAGATGCCGCAACCGTATAAAAGCTTGTGCGGAGTCTGAGAGTGTGGTATAATGCGATAGTTAAAAAGAAAGGCGGTGCGAATATGAAGATAAAAAAGGCGTTATTGTTGCTTGCACTCATAATTGCGGCGGCTGCGCTCGCTTTCGTCATCGAATCACGCACCGGCCTAAAATCCGAGGTCATCCTCGGCGGTGCTGACGGTGCGTTTGTCAATTCCGATAACCTTAAAAAGCCGCTTGACGACTATGACGGCCGCATTGAAGCCGAGGATAAGTATAAGGATCTCGACTTTCCCAACATCGATATCGAGGACTGGAACTATATTCTCATTAACAGCAGCCATGTAATTAAAGATAACACCCCCGAGGTCTCCGAAGTCGGCGACTTGGGCGTTACCTTTGATAAGCGTGCAATAAACCAGCTTGCCGGCCTTATCCAAGCTGCACGCCGGGCAGGCTTTGAGCCGTATCTTGCAAAGGGCTATGTGTCCTATACAGCTGCTATCCAGCAGATAAACGAGGAAGCAACGAAGCTCACCGCAGGCGGCAGGCTCAGCTTTGAGGAAGCGGTCAAAATTGCAACTAAAAATTCCGAAGTCCCCGGCACGAGCGATCACCAGACGGCGCTCGGCGTTGATATTACCGACAAGCAGTACGACGAATACGACTACTCGAAGATGAACGCCAAGTTCTTTGAGTGGCTCGATGAGCATTGTGCGGAGTACGGATTTATAAAGCGCTACCCCAGCGACAAGAGCGGAATCACCGGCGTTGACGAGCCGTATCACTACCGTTATGTCGGCGCAACGGCCGCAAAGTTCATTATGGAAAACGGAATGTGCTTTGAGGAGTTCGTGAATCACTACGATTATCAGAAATAAATGTATCTAAACGCAAAAAATGCTTGCAATGCAACTGCGTTGGTGTTATTATATCAATGTAAGTCAGCAGGTTTTTCAGAGTGGGTCAACGCCCACTCTTTTTGTTGAGCATTTTGCAATTGTTAAAAAGGCGGTTTTACGATGAGTAAAGTAACGGAAAAGGTCGAAGCACTGGCAAGACCCATCGTCGAGGACGAGGGCTGCGAGCTTTGGTCTGTTGAGTATGTCCGTGAGGCGGGCTCGTGGTATCTCAGGGTGTTTATCGACAAGGACGGCGGCGTCGGAATTGACGACTGCGAGAGGATAAGCCGCAGGCTCGATCCTATCCTTGATGAGGCTGATCCAATCCCAGACAGCTATGTATTTGAGGTCGGCTCTGCCGGTGCCGAGCGTGAGCTCAAGCGCCCCTCGGATTTTGAGAAGTTTATGGGCAGCGAGGTCGAGGTAAAGCTGTATCAGCCGCATGAGGGCAAAAAGTCTCTTGTCGGCAAGCTTGAAGCCTACGAAAACGGCGATATCACAATCAGCTCCGTTCAGCTTAAAAAGTCACAAATTGCGCAGGTAAAGCTGCACATATCGATATAATAAAAAAGGGGTATATAAAATGAACGCAGAATTTTTCTCGGCAATCGAAGATCTTGAAAAAGAAAAGGGCATTCCCAGGGAATACATGTATGACAAGATAAAGCAGGCGATGCTTGCGGCCTTCCGCCGTGATAATCCCGAGTGCGCCGACAATGTCGAAATCCTGCTTGATGAGAGCAGAAAGCGTATCGAGATGTATGTCAACAAGGTCGCCGTTGAGCAGGTCGAGGACAAAGCTCTTGAGATAGACCTTGAGGCTGCGAAGAAGATAACCAAGCGTGCCAAGGTCGGCGATACCATCAAGGTTCCCGTTGAGACAAAGAAGTTCGGCCGCATAGCCGCACAGGCTGCAAAGCAGGTCATCATCCAGGGCATTCGTGAGGCCGAGCGCGGCATCATCTACGAGGAGTTTACCTCCAAAGAGCATGAGATACTCACCGGTGTTGTCTCCCGCATCGAGCCGAGGACCGGCAGCGTGTCCATCCGCATAAACTCCAACAGTGAGTTTACCGAGGCAATGCTTGCTCCCAATGAGAGAATCAAGACCGAGGTCCTTACCGAGGGCGATCGCATCAAGGTCTATGTTGTTGAGGTCAGAAATTCCACCAAGGGCCCTCAGGTGCTGATCAGCCGCACCCACCCGGGCCTTGTAAAGCGCCTGTTTGAGCTTGAAGTTCCCGAAATTTTTGACGGCACTGTTGAGATCAAGTCCATCGCCCGTGAGGCGGGCAGCCGCACCAAGATGGCGGTATGGTCAAACGACCCCAATATCGATCCCATTGGCTCATGCGTCGGCCCCAAGGGCGGCAGAGTTGCAAACATCGTTGAGGAGCTCGGCGGTGAGAAGATAGATATCATCAAGTACAGCGATGTTCCCGAGGAATATATCGCAGCAGCACTTGCTCCCAGTGATGTAATAAGCGTCACCATGTTTGAAGACGGCAAGAGCTGCCGTGTCATCGTCCCCGACAGCCAGCTTTCCCTTGCCATCGGCAAGGAGGGTCAGAACGCAAGACTTGCGGCAAGACTGACCGGCTTTAAGATCGATATCAAGCCCGAATCCGAGGCGTAATTTTCAAGAAAGGCGGCAGCAGGATGCAAAAGAAAATACCGATGCGGCAGTGTCTTGGCTGCCGTGAGATGAAGCCGAAGCGTGAGCTTATCCGTGCGGTGAAGTCGCCCGAGGGTGTAATAAGCCTTGACTTTAAGGGAAAGGCGGCAGGCCGAGGGGCATATATTTGCCCGAGCAAGGATTGCCTGAAGAAAGCGATAAAAGGCAAGGCGCTTGAAAAGGCGTTTTCCTCGCAGATACCGCCCGAGGTGTACGAAGAGCTTGAACGGCAGATGGAGGCGGCACAGTGAAGGAAAAAGCACTTAATCTGCTCGGCCTTATGCGAAAGGCCAACGCCGCCGCAATCGGCGAAACGGACACGGGAGCCGCTGCCCGTGCGCAGACGGCAAAGCTCGTGGTTTTGTCAAGCGATGCGTCGGGCAATGCGCAAAGCCGGGCAAATGGCTTTGTGCACGGACGGGATATCCCGCTGATAACACTTCCGTTTACAAAGCAGGAGATATCCGAACATGTCGGCAAAAGCGGCTGCTCGATGGCGGCAATTTGCGACCTCGGTTTTGCAGATGCTTTTTTGAAGCTTTTATGTGAGCTTGATGACGGCTATGCCGACACGGCAAAGGCGATATCCGAGAGGCTCGATAATCAAAAGCGGCGTAAGCATGAGACCAAGGCGCATGAGAAAAACAAGAGGACAGGCAAGAGGAGGACTAATGCATGAGCATGATAAAATACAGAGTACACGAGGTAGCAAAGGATTTCAATTCCACATCCAAGGTGATAAGTCAGATACTGACCGACTATGCAACAACGCCCAAGAACCATATGCAGGTTCTTGAAAACGATGAGTTAGATCTCATATTCGAGTATCTTACCCAGCATAATCAGGTCGGCAGCATCGCCGAGATTTTCAATACTCCGGCTCAGGCAGAACCCAAGCCTTCCGAGAAAAAGCCCGCAAAGGATGAGAAACCCGCAAAGCCTGCTCAGCAGCCTGCGCAGTCTGCCGCTCCCGTTAAGAAGGAGAAGGAGAATAAGCCTCATGTCCCCAGACAGGTGGCCGAGAAGCGTGTTATCGACACCCGTGGCAGCGCAGCGGTCAACATGACCAAATATGACGAGAAGTTTGACAAAATGGCAGGCGAACGTGGCCGTGACCGTGACCGCAAGGGCGGTAAGGAGAAAATCGTCAACAAGTCCAAGCAGCGTCAGCAGCAGGCCGCAAGTGCAAAGCGCCGTCAGGAAGAGCGTGACAAGATGCAGAAGCTTCAGCTTGAGATAGCAAAGAAGCAGCAGCTCAAGGTCTCGATTCCCGATGAGATAAATGTCGGCGAGCTTGCCTCCAGAATGAAAAAGACCGCAGGAGAGGTCATCAAGCAGCTTATAAAATTAGGCGTTTTCGCCTCCGTTTCCGATGTTATCGATTACGATACCGCAGCGCTCGTTGCAATGGAGCTTGGCTGCAAAGTCGAGAAGGAAGTTGTCGTCACCGTTGAGGAGCGCCTTATCGACGACCACGAGGATACCGAGGACGAACTCGTCTCCCGTGCACCCGTTGTCGTTGTCATGGGTCATGTCGACCACGGCAAGACCTCACTGCTCGACTATATCCGCCATGCAAATGTCGCTTCCGGCGAGGCAGGCGGCATCACCCAGCACATCGGCGCATATACCGTTGAAATTAACGGCAGTCCCATCACCTTCCTCGACACTCCGGGTCACGAGGCGTTCACCTCCATGCGTGCAAGAGGTGCGATGGTCACCGATATCGCCATCCTTGTTGTTGCGGCGGACGACGGCATAATGCCGCAGACCATTGAAAGTATAAACCACGCAAAGGCAGCGGGCATCCCGCTTGTCGTTGCAATAAATAAGATGGACACCGTCGGCGCTAACCCCGAACGCATCAAGCAGCAGCTTACTGAGTACGATATCGTACCCGAGGAGTGGGGCGGTGATACCATTGTTTGCCCCATTTCCGCAAAGACCGGTATGGGCATCGATAATCTGCTTGAAAACCTTGTCATTCTCGCCGAGGTTCAGGAGCTCAAGGCAAATCCGAACCGTGCCGCAAAGGGCGCTGTCATCGAGGCTCGCCTTGACAAGGGCCGTGGTCCCATCATGACCGTTCTCGTCCAGAACGGCACGCTCAAGCTCGGCGATATAATCATTGCCGGTACCGCTGTCGGCCGTGTCCGCACGATGATAAACGACAAGGGCATGCGCATAACCGAAGCAGGACCGTCCGTACCCGTTGAGATATCCGGTATGTCCGAGGTCCCCAGCGCAGGCGACACCTTCAATGCCGTAGCCGATGAGCGCATGGCCCGTGAACTTGTTGAGGAGCGCAAGATCCAGCAGAAGAACGCAGCCTTCGGCACAAACAAGAAGGTCAGCCTTGAGGATCTGTTCAGTCAGATACAGGCAGGCGAGATGAAGACCCTCAACATCATCGTCAAGGCCGATGTTCAGGGCTCTGCCGAGGCCGTCAAGGCTTCACTTGAGAAGATAACAAATGATGAAGTGCGCGTAAAGGTCATCCACAGCGGCGTCGGCGCAATAAATGAGTCCGATGTCATGCTGGCGGCGACCTCCGGTGCAATCATTGTCGGCTTCAATGTAAGACCCGACAATGCTGCCCGTGACAATGCCGCCCGCTCGAATGTCGATATGCGTATGTACCGTGTCATTTACGACTGCATCAACGAGATAGAAGCTGCCATGAAGGGCATGCTCGCACCCAAGTTCAAGGAAGTCGTCATCGGTCATGCCGAGGTTCGTGAGACCTACAAGGTCTCCAAGGTAGGTACCGTTACCGGCTGCTATGTCACCGACGGCAAGATCCAGCGTGGCTGCTCTGTCCGTGTCCTGCGTGATAATGTCGTTGTCCACGAGGGCGAGCTTGCTTCGCTTCGCCGCTTCAAGGATGATGTCAAGGAAGTCGCAAGCGGCTACGAATGCGGCATGCAGGTCGAAAAATTCAACGACATCAAGGTCGGCGATGTGATCGAGTGCTTCGTTATGGAGCAGGTAAATCCGTAATAAAACAATCGTGGGCGGTCAGAAACGACCGCCCATTCGACGATAGGAGGAAATGATATGCCTTCAAATAAACTGGCAAGAACGAATGACGATATCCAGCTTGTCATGAGCAAGCTGCTTCGTGAGATAAAGGACCCCCGTGTTAATCAGGGCATGATAAGCGTAACAAGGGTCGAGACCACCGGCGACCTGCGCTATTCAAAGATATGGCTGTCGGTCATGGGGCTTCAGAATGAAAAGGAGTTCAAAAAAGGACTCAAATCCGCCGCCGGTTGGCTGCGCCGTGAGCTTGGCAGCAGCCTGAAGCTCAGAAACACCCCCGAGCTCACCTTTGAACTTGACCACAGCATAGAGTACGGTGCGCACATAAATGAGCTTATCAGCAATCTTGATATCAAGCACGATGAGGACGAGCAATGAACTACCGTGAGTGTGCCGAATGGCTGAAAAACCATGATAATATACTGCTGCTGACCCATGTCCGCCCCGACGGTGATACACTCGGCAGCGCTTCGGCGCTGTGTTCGGCACTGCGCCGGTGCGGCAAAAAAGCGGCGCTTTATAATAATCCAGACATCACGCCCAAGTACATGAAGTACATTGAGCAGTATGTTGATGCCGGTTTTGCGTATGACTGCGCCGTCGCTGTCGATGTCGCCGAGAAGCACATGTTCCCTGCGGGCTATAACGGCGAGGCCGATGCTTGTATCGACCATCATCCGTCAAATTCGCTTTATGCGCACGAGCTTTTGCTACGCCCGGAAAAGGCATCCTGCGGAGAGGCGGTGCTTGAGGTGATAAAGGAGCTTTGCGGCAATGTAACGCCCGAGGAGGCAAGCCTTTTGTACATGGCCGTTTCTACCGACTGCGGCTGCTTCCGCTATGCCAATGTCACGGCGGAGACATTTGCCGCCGCAAGCGAGCTTGCCTCATACGGCGCTTCGGTACAGGCACTTAACTTTGACCTGTTCCGTCAGGTGTCGAGGGCAAGAATTGTCCTTGAGGGAGAGATATGCTCAGGGCTTAAGTTTTATAAAAACGATGCGATTGTTGTCGCAACCGTAACGTTGGATATGATGAAAAATGCCGGTGCGACCGAGAACGACTGCGATGATATAGCAGGCATACCCGGCAGGGTAGAGGGCTGTGTTGTGAGTATGGTCATCCGCGAACTCACCGAGGGTAAATGCAAGGTCTCGGTACGGTCGCAGCCTGACTTTGACAGCTCCGCACTGTGTGCCGTATTCGGCGGCGGCGGGCACAAAATGGCATCCGGCTGCACGATAAACGCAGACCCCGACACCGTGCGCCAGATGATGATCGACGCCTTGGATAAGCTATGGGACTAAACGGGATAATACTTGTAGACAAGCCCAGCGACTGGACGAGTCACGATGTCGTCAGTAAGCTGCGGGGCATCCTGCATGAGCGCAGGATAGGCCACTCCGGCACGCTCGACCCGATGGCAACGGGACTTTTGGTAGTGTTTGTCGGCAGAGCAACGAGAGCCGTTGAGTTTGCCGAAGCCGACAGCAAGGAGTACATTGCCGGACTGCGCCTTGGCGTTTCGACCGACACGCAGGATATAACCGGCAATACATTGAAAAGCAGCAACAGTCTGCCATCAAGAGCCGAGCTTGAGCAAGCACTCGGTGCCTTCAAGGGCGAGATAAGCCAGATACCGCCGATGTATTCGGCGATAAAGGTCGGCGGCAAAAAGCTGTACGAGCTTGCACGGCGGGGCGAGAGCGTTGAGCGCAAGCCACGCAAAATAACGATTGATATGCTTGATATAATAGGCGAAAATGATGGCGATTACATCCTTGATATCGTATGCTCTAAGGGTACTTATATCAGAACTCTGTGCAACGACATCGGCGACGCACTCGGCTGCGGCGGATGCATGAGCTCGCTGCGCCGTGTCAAAGCCGGTGCGTTCTCGATTGAGCAGGCACACACGATAGATGAGATACAAGCAGCCGCCAATAACGGCGAGCTTGACGCAAGTTTAATTTCCGTTGACAGGTTGTTTTCGGCATACCCTGCGCTCACCGTGAGCGACACGGCCGAGAAAAAGCTGTGCAACGGCAATATCATTAAGCTTGCTTCCCCGAACGGCATTTACAGAGTCTACACCCGGACCGGCGGTTTTTTGCTGCTCGGTGAGGTTGCGGATAATAAACTCAAAACAATAAAAAGCTTCTTTGAGGTTTGATATGGCAGATACAAAAAGAGCCATGGCGCTCGGATTTTTCGACGGTGTGCATATAGGTCATGCCGCACTTTTGAATAAAACAAAGCAGCGAGCCGAGGAGATAGGCGCAATGCCCTCCGTGCTGACCTTTGATATCCACCCCGATACGCTCGTATTCGGTACCGAGGTGCCGCTCATAAACAGCGCCATCGGTAGAAAGGACATCATAAACCGCTGCTTCGGCATCGATAATGTCGTGTTCATCCACTTTAACCAAAAGGTAATGCGCATGGACTGGCATGAGTTTATTGATGAGCTTATCGAGGAGCTCGGCATCGCATGGCTCGTTGTCGGGCATGATTTCTGCTTTGGTTACAAGGGCCTAGGCACGGCACCTCGCCTTAAGGAATACTGCGCCGAAAAGGGCATAGGCTGCGATATCATCGAGCCTGTTTGCCGTGACGGCATTGTCGTGAGCTCTACCGAGATACGAAAGCTCATCCAAAACGGCGAGATAGAAAAGGCAAACGAGCTTTTGGGTCACCCGCACATGCTGTCGGACACTGTGCGCTCGGGCTACCACCTCGGTACTAAAATGGGCACTCCGACTATAAACATGAAGATACCCGAGGGCGTTGTCATACCCCGCCACGGCGTGTATGCGGCCAAGGTCATTCTTGATGACGGTTCGGAGCACATCTCAGTCACCAATGTCGGCGTGCGCCCCACGGTCAGCGACAGCGGCACTGTCAGTGTCGAGAGCTTCATCCTCGACTTTGAGGGCAACCTCTATGACAGGCAGGCGAGGGTTGAGTTTTACGGCTTCCTGCGTGACGAGCAGAAGTTTGACGACATTGCCAGCCTCGGCGAGCAGATAAAGCTCGATGGCCTGCATACAAGGGAGTTTTTCGCCAAAAACGGCAAGAGATAAAAATTACAGTTGCTCATTTTGAGCGGCGTATGTTAATATACTGTACAGATAATATAGAAAAGTGGGTGAGTGAACGATGAATGAGCTGAAAACCAAGTTTTCGCATAAGCTTCAGCGCTTTTGGGCGGCATTGCTCGATATATTCGGCCCGAGAAAGGTCGCTGTGTTCTGCGTTGTTATCCTGACTGTGATGATGCTGGTGCTGACTATCAGCGTCCGCTCATGCAGCGGAGTTGGCGGCAGCGGCGGAAATAATACCGATCCTGCGATATCGGAGCGAGATACGATAACCTCCAAGGTCACCGGCAAGCAGCTTCCCAAGACTGCATCCGGCCTTAAAAACGAGGCCGACAGACTGGCAGCGTCATATGATTACGACAAGGCGCTTGCACTGGTCGCCGAGTATGAGAGCGCCTATGACAACGCCGAGGATTGCTCTGCATACAAGCAGGAGCTTGAGACGCAGAAAGCTCAGTGCTCCCGTTGGGAGGACACGACCCATGTCCCGCATATATTCTTCCACAGCCTTATTGCCGACACCGATAGAGCCTTTGACGGCGACGGGGAAGAGGACGGCTACAACCTCTATATGACCACGATAAGCGAGTTTAACGCCATCATGGAGCAGATGTACGCAAGGGGTTATGTCCTCGTGGATATCCACGACATGGTGAAGCAGGTCAAGACAGACGACGGCAAGACCGTATATAAGCAGGGCGACATTTATTTGCCCGAGGGCAAAAAGCCATTCGTCCTCTCTGTTGACGATGTGAACTACTATAAGTACATGACCGACGGCGACGGTGACGGTTACGCCGATGCCAAGGGCGACGGCTTTGCGCATAAGCTTGTCATCGGCAAGGACGGCAAGGTCACGAACGAGTATTACGAAAAAGACGGCACCTTGGTCACCGGAAGCTACGATGTTCTTCCGCTGCTTGAGGACTTCATCGAAAAGCACCCCGATTTCTCCTACCGCGGCGCAAAGGGGATTCTTGCTGTCACCGGCTATGAGGGTGTTTTCGGCTATCATACCCATCCGGATTGGAAGGAAAAGCTGACGAGCGATGAGTATAACAAAGAGGTCAAGCAGGCAAAGGCGGTCTCCGAGGCCATTAAGAAGCAGGGCTGGACGATAGCTTCGCACAGCTATGCGCACTTCGGCTACGACAGTGCCGATGCATATAAGCTTGCAGACGATGTTCAGAAGTGGGAGGATCAGATTCAGCCTATCGTCGGCGACACCGATGTTCTCATTTACCCCTTCGGCGAGGATATCGCCGGAGTTGAGGACTACAGCGGCGCAAAGTACAAATCCATGTACGACGCAGGCTTCCGCATTTTCTGCAATGTCGATGCCTCGCAGGATTACTGGGTGCAGATCCATGACAGCTATGTCCGTCAGGGCAGGATAAACCTTGACGGCTACCGCCTGTACCATTCGCCCGACCTCATTAAGAACCTCATTGACGCAAAGACCGTTATCGACAGTGCAAGACCCACACCTGTCCCAAGTATATAAAAAATAAGCTCCGGCGGATCATCCGCCGGAGCTTTTAGCTTAAATTTTCTCTTTTTCTCCGTCTATGAACATGATAACAAACGAAATAATGAGCAGTACGGAACTGAAAAGGATGGCCTTTTCGTGCCAGATGTCGATGAAAAAGTTGCCGATAATAGCACCCATGATAAAACAGCCGATTATACCGTAGTACAGCGCAGCACTGACAAGATTCTCTCGATCCTTGCTGTGAATGAACTGGCAAAGGTGCTGCGTTCCGCTTCGGATATTACCGATACACATCGTTGTTGCAATGCCGTTGCCTCGGATTTTCCTGAAGCTTTCTACCTGAATTCCGCAGGCGAAGGATATAAGCGAATTTGCGAGGATGTTCTGCGTCAGTGGGATAAACGCAACAGCCGCAAGTATAACGGCCTCGTTTATTACGGATATCTGCCGCCAGTGCAGAATGCGCTGTCCGCGCCTGCGCACAAGCTCTGCGGCAGCGATGCCGAGAACAAAGGCGAGAACGGGAAAAAAGTATTGCAGCGCCCCGGCAAAATTGCCCTCGGACAGCTTTACTCCGAACAGTAACATGTTGCCCGTCTGTGCGTTGGCAAAAACTTCGTCACGCTGGATATATGAATACGCATCCATAAAACCGCCGGAAACGGCAAGTATTGCGCCGAGACGGATGGATTCTGACATTTGCTTTGTACTTTTCATGGGACTGTGCCTTCTTTAGCTGCATATTTCTTACTGCTTGGTTGCTGGCCTGTTCTTCTTCGGTGAACGCCCGCTGCGGCCACGGCGGCGGGAAAGCGCTGCCTTGGCGCGATAAAAGTCGAGCGCATCTTCGTCTGCCTTGTAAACAAGTCTGTTTGCCGCCCATGTATCGTCTTCTTGCTTGCGGAACTTGAGCCTCAATAGATAGCTTCCGCAGTCGGGGCAGGTGTAGATATTCATATAGCGCTGGTCGCCTTGGTTTATCCAACGCTGATAGGAAAGCTCACTGCCGCAGTCGGGGCAGGGAAGCTTCACGAGCTTTTCATCGGCAAAAGCCTCGGACTTGCTGATATATCCAGGGAAAACAAGGTGCTCGATAGGCTCGGGACCTTTGTTCTCGCCAGAGACCTGCTTGTGGCTTCGCAGTGAGAGCATCCTCGATGCGTCCTCATAATCTGCAAGACCCTTTGCAATGTCAAGCTTCGTGCAGACAAGGGCGGTGTTATACGCATCGCCGAGAGCATCGTGAGCAACTCTTGTCTGCTCTATGCCGAAATGCTCCATCGCCGTTGCGAGTGATTTCTGATTTTTGTCGCCGTCGGTCTGCATATTATATATAAGCTGCAAATTGATCCAGTCGGCTATCCAGTCCCAGTCAAGGTCGTGGATAATGATGTTCTGCTCCATGATGCCACGGTCATCACAGCCCCAGGTGAGGAAAGTCACACCGTCGCCGCACCACTCACGGAACTGCTCAAAAGCGTCACGGAAGCTGTACCCCTTTGCAAGGCGCTCCTTATCAAAGCCGGTGAGCTTCTTGACCTTATAGTGCATGCGCTTAAAGTACACGGGCTTTACATCGATGGTAAACTCCTCGGCAGGCTGCAAATTCTCGTCAAGCCTGACTGCGCCTATCTCGATAATTTCGCCTCTTAGCTTAATAGGGAGCTTGTTGAAAACGGAGGATTTGGAGCTCATAGCCTGATTCCATTCCAAATCGACCACGATATAGTTCATAATTGATCATCCTTGTCTTATATTACAAAACGACATTATAACATAATACTTTGCCTTATGCACTACTTTTTTAAAATATATATTTGCCCTCAGAGGCACACTGTGGTATACTCGCCATATATGTTAGGAGGTGTCGTTATGAATATAGCGGTAATATGCGGCGGACTGTCAAGCGAAAGAGATGTTTCCATCACAAGCGGAACAAATGCGGCAAGGGCGCTGCGAGAGCAGGGACATAAGGTCGTGCTGGTCGATCTGTTTTACGGTTACGACGGCGAATATAACGACCCAAAGGAGCTGTTTGAGCGTGAGCAGCAGGATGTTCAGTATTCCGTCAAGGAGGAAACTCCGGACTTCGATAAGCTTCTTGCCGAGGGCAAGGGCTCAAGGATAGGCGGTAATGTCATCGAGATATGCCGTGCTGCGGATATATGCTTCCTTGCTCTGCACGGTCAGGACGGCGAGGACGGCAAGATACAGGCGACTCTCGATATGCACGGCGTCAAATACACCGGCAGCGGCTACCTCGGCAGCGCAATTGCGATGAACAAGGAGCTGTCGAAGATAATGTTCCGTGCAAACGGCATACCCACACCGGCGGGGATAGTTCTTGAAAAGGGTGCAGATAAGTACGACGATGTCGGCTTCCCCTGCGTAGTGAAGCCCTGCTCGGGCGGCTCAAGCGTCGGCACATCCATTGTACGCAGCCGTGATGAGTATGATGCCGCACTTGAATTTGCGTTCAAGTACGAATCACATGTCCTGGTCGAAAAGTATGTAAAGGGCAGGGAGTTTACCGTCGGCGTTCTAAACGGCAAGGCAATGCCCGTTATCGAGATAATCCCTAAAAACGGCTGGTATGATTATAAAAATAAGTATCAGGCAGGCATGACCGAGGAAATTTGCCCCGCCGAGATAAGCGCCGAGGATACCGACAGACTTCAGCGTCTTGCCGAGCGTGTCGCCACGGCACTCATGATAGATGTTTACTTCCGTGCAGACTTCCTCATGGATGAGACAGACGGCGAAATCTACTGCCTTGAGGCAAACACGCTGCCGGGCATGACCCCGACGAGCTTAGTGCCGCAGATGGCGAGGGAAATGGGCATGAGCTTCCCACAGCTTTGCAATAAGATCATTGAAGTATCAATGGAGAAGTATAATAAATGAGAGGTTTGAGTGTATCTGATGCCGCCGCCATAGTCGGCGGTGAGCTCCACGGCAGCGATAATTCAGACAGCGAGATACTCGGCGTCGCAATAGACAGCCGCAAGGTCGAAGCGGGATTCATGTTTGCGGCACTAAAAGGAGAGCGTGTCGACGGGCATGACTACATGAACAAAGCCTTTGAGCTTGGCGCTGCCTGCTGCATTGCAGAGCGTGTGCCCGAGAATGTCACCGGCACAGTCATTGTTGTGCCCAATGTTGCGGCGGCACTCAAGACTCTTGCCGAGCACTACCGCAAGCGCTTTGACATTCCCGTCATCGGCATTGCCGGAAGCGTAGGCAAGACCACGGCAAAGGAAATGGTCGCATCAGTGCTTTCACGGAAGTACAATGTGCTCAAGACCGAGAAAAACCTTAATAACGAGCTCGGCGTTCCGCTCACTATTTTTAGGATTGAGCCGGAGCACGAGGTAGCGGTCATCGAGATGGGCATATCCGATTTCGGTGAGATGAGCCGTCTGGCAAAGATGGTGCGCCCCACGATGGCGGTGTATACGCTCATCGGCCATGCGCATTTGGAGCGCCTGCATGACAGAAGCGGCGTTTTGAAGGCAAAGACCGAGATGCTCGACTATATGCCCGATGACAGCACGCTGTTCCTAAACGGCGATGATGACCTTCTCTCGACGCTTGACTGCCGTCAGCGCAAGGTCTTGTACGGCACATGCGCAAACGCCGATGTTAAGGCAGAGAACATTTGCAGTGACAGGCTTAACGAGCTTAGCTGCGACATTGTCTCGGGCGAAAGACGCATACATGTCACCGTGCCGTCCTACGGCAGCCACATGGTCTATGCTGCGCTTGAGGGTGCGGCGGTCGGCATTGAAATGGGGCTTACCGATGACGAGATCTCCGCCGGTGTCGCCGCCTATGAGACCGTCGGCCGCAGAGCGAATGTCATTGACACGGGTTATATAACGCTTGTTGACGACTGCTATAACGCAAACCCCGATTCGGTCATGTGTGCGATCGATTCCCTTAAAACCATAAACGGCCGCAAGGTCTACATTTTGGGCGACATGCTCGAAATGGGGGAGAACAAGGAAGAGCTTCATGCCCAAGTCGGCAGGTACGCCTCCGATAACGGTGTTGACCTGCTTCTCACAGTCGGCGAGCTTTCAAGATATACCTGCACGGCGGCAGAGGAGATAAGCTCACTGCACTTTGAGACGAATGCCGAACTTATATCAAAGCTGCCGGAGCTTATAAAAAAAGGCGATACGGTGCTTGTCAAAGCCTCGCACAGCATGAAGTTTGATGAGATATCGGAAGCGTTAAAGCTCCTTAAATAAAAAAGAGAGTGCATTGGCACTCTCTTTTTTACTATGTAATTCAGAGAAAGAAGTTTTCAACTAAAAGCAGCAGGATGATCCCCGGAACGCCGAGGACACCGGCAACTATTGCGCTGACCCAGCCGACGGTTATGTTAAGTCCGATAAAGCCGCCGAGAAAGTTAAAGACAAACAGCATGATAAAGCCCAAAGCGGCGTTCAACAGCAGCTTGAATGCCCATTTTATCGGCGTTGCGAAGATCTTGATTACAAGCCACAGCAGCAGACCTCCGATAACGACATAGACCGCAAGATTTAAGTAATCCATATGTTTCTCCTATTGAATCAGATTTTTTATGTTGGCAACGGCATAGTTATACCGTGATTTCAGTGCGCTTATCTCGAAAATGCAGGCATCCATCATGTCCGGATCGGTGACGGAATCAAACGCCGCATATGCGCAGTGCAGCTGCGAGCGAATGACCTTCATTTCTTTAACACGCTTATTATACTCTGTCTTTAGTGCCTTTGCTTCCTTCTTTGTCATGAGAAAAGAACTCCTTATCTTTTCTCATTATTATATTCAGCCTGTCCGTCATTTAAACGGCCATGACAATATATTACCACGGTTATAATGAAAAATCCATGCAATAATATTATCAGACGGCAAAAAGTGCCCGTGAGATAGAAAGAACCGGGCAGAATGAGAGCTATTATCACCGTGATAATTAGAACATTCAAGCTTTTTCGTCTGCCGATCTTGGGTCGGCTTTGGGGGACAGAGTACGCTCTGTCCCCGCTTTTGTTGCCGCACTTGATTTTTTGGCAAAATTATAATATACTAAATAATCTAAGTTATCAAGGAATTTATAAGGCACTAAACACAAGATGTTGTATTCAAGGGGAATTTCGGAAAATGAGTAAAACCACCGCACAATACGGTAATGAAAGCATTTCTCAGCTCAAGGGAGCGGACAGAGTCAGAAAGCGCCCGGGCGTTATCTTCGGCTCGGACGGACTTGACGGCTGCCAGCACGCCGTGTTCGAGATACTGTCAAACTCCATTGACGAGGCTCGTGAGGGTCACGGCAATCTCATAACGCTGACCCGCTATGCCGATAAATCGATAGAGGTCGAGGACTTTGGACGAGGATGCCCTGTCGACTGGAACGCAAATGAGAAGCGCTTTAACTGGGAGCTAGTTTTCTGCGAGCTGTACGCAGGCGGCAAGTATTCTAACAACGAGGGTGAGAACTACGAATACTCTCTCGGTCTTAACGGTCTCGGCTCGTGCGCAACGCAGTACGCCTCGGAATACATGGATGTCACCGTCTGGCGTGACGGTAAAAAATATGAGCTGCACTTCAAGAAGGGCAAGGTAGTCGGCAAAAAAGGTCAGGAGCTCACCATAAGCCCTGCCGACCGTAAAAAGACAGGCACGACTATCAAATGGAGACCCGACCTTGAGGTCTTTACGGATATAGACATTCCCGAGGAATTTTTTAAGGATGTCCTGCACCGTCAAGCGGTCGTCAATGCCGGTATAACATTCCGCTTCCGTAATCAGAACGGCAACAAGTTTGAAGTCACGGATTATGTGTATGAAAACGGTATTCTCGACTATGTCCATGAGATTGCGGCCGATAATCCGCTCACAACGCCGTATTTTATAAGCGCAGAGCGTCGTGGCCGTGACCGTGAGGATAAGCCCGAGTATAAGGTCAAGCTCTCGGCTGCCTTTTGCTTTTCAAATAAGGTGAGCCTGACGGAGTATTACCACAACTCATCGTGGCTTGAATACGGCGGTGCGCCCGAAAAGGCGACGAGAAACGCCTTTGTTTACGCCATCGATGCCTACATAAAGAAGATAGGCAAGTATCAGAAGAACGAAAGTAAGATAAGCTATCAGGATGTCGCCGACTGTCTGGTGCTTGTTACAAACTGCTTTTCCACGCAGACCTCGTATGAAAACCAGACCAAAAAGGCGATAACCAACCGCTTCATCCAAGAGGCGATGACCGATTTCTTCAAGGAGCGCTTGGAGATATACTTTATTGAGAATAAGCCTGAGGCCGACAAGATAGCCGAGCAGGTGCTTGTCAACAAACGCAGCCGTGAGGCGGCGGAAAAGACAAGGCTCGGCATGAAAAAGAAGCTCTCCGGCAGCATTGATATCGCAAACCGTGTGCAGAAATTCGTCGACTGCCGCAGCAGAGATCCCGAAAAGCGTGAGATATACATCGTCGAGGGCGACTCGGCGCTGGGCGCATGTAAGCTTTCCCGTGACGCTGATTTCCAGGGAATCATGCCTGTCAGAGGCAAGATATTAAACTGCCTCAAGGCCGATTTTGCAAGGATATTCAAAAGCGATATCATAACCGACCTTTTGAAAGTGCTCGGCTGCGGTGTTGAGGTTCAGGTCAAGGGTCAGAAGGATCTAAATTCCTTTGATATCAATAACCTGCGCTGGAACAAGGTCATCATCTGCACCGACGCCGATGTTGACGGCTTCCAGATCAGAACGCTCATTTTGACGATGATATACCGGCTCGTGCCTACGCTCATCCGTGAAGGATATGTGTACATCGCAGAATCGCCCCTTTATGAGATAGAGAGCAAGGGCAAGACATATTTTGCCTACTCAGACAAGGAAAAGGCGGATATCGTTGCGTCATTAAACGGTGCTAAGGCGAGCATCAACCGCAGCAAGGGTCTCGGTGAAAACGATCCGGACATGATGTGGATGACCACCATGAACCCCGAGACACGCAGGCTTATAAAAGTCATGCCCGAGGATGCCGAGCACATGTCGCAGATGTTTGATCTTTTGCTTGGCGACGACCTTGCGGGCAGAAAAAATCACATCGCCGAAAACGGATACCTGTATCTTGACATGGCGGATATATCCTGAGAGGTGCGGAAATGAAGTTTGACAGAGCCAGAAATTCAGTTAAGCTGCTGCTTGCGCTGTGCGTTATGTTCGGTGCCGTGGGTGTTATCTCAAATGGCAACGGCACGGTGCTGCCCATATATTCGGCGGTGCTGTCGCTTGTGTGCTTTGTGATGGCATTCGTCGTCATCTTTCTTTTCTGCAAATGCCCCTACTGCGGAAAAGTGATCTACTTGGGGCTGTTCAAGGCTACGCATTGCCCTAAATGCCGCCGGAGCTTTGAGACCGGTGCAAAGAAAAAGGGCAAGCGTTGAAAGGAAACATTCTAAATGGCTAAAAAACAAGCTCCCGAACAGAAAAAATTCAATAATCCTAATGTGATCGGCCTTCGTGCCGAGGTGCTGGAGCAGCCGATAACCGAGACGCTTGAGCAAAACTACATGCCGTATGCGATGAGCGTTATCATCTCCCGAGCCATCCCCGAGATAGACGGCTTCAAGCCATCCCACAGAAAGCTTCTGTACACCATGTACAAGATGGGACTTCTAAGCGGCGGCCGCACCAAGAGTGCCAACATCGTCGGCCAGACCATGCGCCTTAACCCGCACGGTGACGCTGCGATATATGAGACTATGGTGCGCCTGTCAAAGGGCAACGATGCGCTGCTCGTCCCGTTTGTCGACTCCAAGGGCAACTTCGGCAAGGTGTATTCAAGAGACATGTCCTTTGCAGCCTCCCGTTATACCGAGGCAAAGCTGTCTGCCATATGTGCCGAGCTTTTCGGAGATATAGACCAAGACACTGTCGAGTTTGTCGACAACTACGACGGCAGCATGAAAGAGCCGTCACTTCTGCCGACCTCGTTTCCCAATGTGCTCGTGTCGAGCAACACCGGCATTGCCGTCGGCATGGCAAGCCAGATATGCGGCTTTAACCTTGAGGAGGTTTGCCGCACAACGATAGAGTATCTGTCAGACCCCGAGTGCGACCTGCTCTCGACCATGCCTGCACCCGATTTCTCCACCGGCGGTGAGATAGTCTACGACCGTGCGGAGATGGAGAACATCTATAACACCGGCCGTGGCAGCTTCAAGGTCAGAGCCCGCTGGCGCTATGTCCAAAAGGAAAACATCATCGAGATTTACGAGATACCCTATACCACCACGACCGAAGCCATCGTTGACAAGGTCGCAGAGCTTATTAAGGCCGGCAAGGTGCGTGAGGTAAACGATATGCGAGACGAGACCGACCTCAGCGGTCTTAAGCTCGCCATCGATCTCAAGCGCGGTACCGACCCCGAAAAGCTCATGCAGAAGCTGTTCAAGCTCACCCCGCTTATGGACAGCTTCCCCTGCAACTTCAACATCCTTGTCGCCGGCAACCCCAAGGTCATGGGCGTCAGGGAGATACTCAGCGAGTGGAGCGCATGGCGCATGGAATGTGTCCGCCGCCGTGTGTATTTTGACCTGTCCAAGAAAAAGGATAAGCTGCACCTTCTCAAGGGTCTTGAAAAAATACTTCTCGATATCGACAAGGCGATTGCGATTATTCGCAATACCGAGCTTGAAGCCGAGGTCGTACCCAACCTCATGATGGGCTTCGGTATCGACAAGGTGCAGGCAGAGTATGTTGCGGAGATAAAGCTGCGCAATATAAACAGGGAATATATCCTTAAGCGTGTGTCCGAGACCGAGGAGTTGGAAAAGGCGATAGAGGAGCTTGAGGAAACGCTCAAGAGCCGACGCAAGATAAAGAGCATCATCATTAATGAGCTCAAGCAGGTCATCAAAAAATACCCCTGCCCCCGCAGAACGGGCATCGTTTACGCAAACGAGATAGAGGAATTTGAGGAGACCGAGCTTGTCGAGGATTACCCCGTAACGGTGTTTATCTCGAACGAGGGGTATTTTAAGAAGATAACACCGCTGTCGCTGCGCATGAACAGTGAACAGAAGTTTAAGGACGGGGACGGACTCAAAATGTCCTTTGAGTCGTCTAACCGCACGGAGCTTTTGATTTTCACCGATCAGCAGCGTGTGTACAAAACGAAGCTATCGGATTTTGACAACACCAAAGCCTCCGACCTCGGCGTGTATCTGCCGACAAAACTCGAAATGGAGGACGGCGAGCGCATTGTAAGCGTCATTTGCCCGGACGACTACAAAAAGCAGCTTCTGCTGTTCTTTGAAAACGGCAAGATAGCAAGGCTCGAAATGTCGGCATACGAGACAAAGACAAACCGCAAGAAGCTCATAAACGCATATTCCGACAAGAGTCCGCTCGTTGAGGTCATGCCGATAAGCGAGGATATCAATGTTGCCATGTTCTCGACCGACGGCAGGGCGCTCGTGTTCAACACCTCGCTTTTGCAGCTCAAGACCAGCCGCACCACGCAGGGTGTTGCGGGAATGAGCTTAAAGAAAAATCATAAACTGAATTCGGCGGTACAGCTCGAATCGACCGTAATAAAGAATGTCTCCCGCTACCGTGTCCGCAGCCTTCCGGCAGCCGGTGCGCTGCTCAAGGACGAGGACAGGGGAGAGGAGCAGATGTCACTTATAAACTGAGGGCTTTATTATGATTAAAAACAAGAAAATCAAAGCAATTGCATTCAAGTATCTGCTTATCGTTGTCGGCGCTGCACTGTTTGCGGCTGGCTTCCAGTTCTTCCTGTACCCGAACTCGATAATTGTCGGCGGTGTCAGCGGTATCGCAATGATAATCAATTTGTTGACCAAGCTTCCTGTCGGCTTGCTCACCATCGTTCTCAATATCCCGCTGTTTATTATAGCGTGGCGCTATTTCGGCACGGGATTCATCGTCGGCTCGCTCGTCGGCATGCTGCTCTCATCCGTGTTCGTTGACCTGTTTGCTCTGCTGTCGATATCGCCGACAAACGATATGCTGCTTGCGTGTATAATCGGCGGCGCCGTCAAGGGCCTCGGCCTCGGCATCATCTACTATGCCGGTGCGACCACGGGCGGCACGGACATCATTGCAAAGTTTATACGGCTCAAGTTTCCGTACCTCAACTTCGGCACTGTTGTTCTCATAACCGACTGTGTTATAATCATTGCATTTGCGGTCATTTTCAACAAGATTGAGTCTGCAATGTACGCCGCCATTACCATGTTTGTCGTGTCCAAGGTCGTCGACCTTGTGCTGTACGGCATAGACAATTCCAGTGTGTGCTACATCATCAGCGAAAAGAGCGACCAGCTTGTGACCGACATCACCGACCGCCTGCATCGCGGCGTAACCATTCTCAGGGGCGAGGGCGCATATTCGCATCAGAATAAGCAGGTGCTTTTGTGCGTTGTCAAGCGCACGCAGATAGCCGATATCAGGAAAATGATAAAGAATGTCGATGAAAAAGCCTTTTTCATCATCACCGATGCCAAGAATGTTTTCGGCAAGGGCTTCGGAGATATTGCCGATTTCAGATGAATTTATTCGGAACATGAAAGTTTTGCTTGACAAATCTGATTTGCGTGGTAAAATGTAAAATGTTCCGTGTGCGGGCATAGCTCATCCGGTAGAGCGCCACCTTGCCAAGGTGGAGGTAGCGAGTTCGAGTCTCGTTGCCCGCTCCAAAAAGCAAGCATCTTATGATGCTTGCATTTTCTTTGTTTCAATGCCGAAATTTCTATAACGATGATCATAACTCCTGAATTCCACTAAAATCAGGAGTTTTTTGCTGAATGAAACATTCTGGGCGGTTCGATTGTATGCCGAATAGATTTAGCTCAAGCTGCGCATGGAAAGCGCCGCTTTCGGTGAGCTCGGCAGCTGAGCGATTGTCAAGTCGAGCCTTGTATTTATTTCTCTGACTGTCCGCTTTTTCAGCGTTACTCTCTATAAAAGAAAAATCCTGTCGAAAATACGACAGGATTTTTCTTCTGCCAACAGTTGATAATATTGATACGGTTTCAAACGGTTTCATTTGGTTTCACCCGAAAATGAAACCATAACCGAGAAAGTGAAACCATCCGAATAACAAAAACGCGGGGCTTATTCAGCCCCAACCTCAATCTCCGGTCCGTCTTTGAAGCGGAATGCTAACCGCACGAAAGAAAAGGTGGTAGTTATGAAAAAATATACCGACAAAGAATTAGCTGCGATGTCTCAAGAAGAACTGAAGGCGCTTCAAGGAAAGGCTCCGGCGGAAAACAAGCTCTTGGGACAGCGGATTGAGAAAATCCTTACCAACGTTTTGCACCCAACTGCAGTTGATGGCAAATAAACCTTTTAATTAATAACGCCAAGGAAAAAGCGCGTAAGGGTGCTTTGAGCCGAACGAGCTTTTTCTGTTGTCACGCCCCGTAGAAACCAAGGTCGTTCTTCGCGACATCCATGATTTGGTGCGTCTGCTCTATCGCGGAATCAATATCCTTATTCATAAGTGCCGAGAAGAGCGCAAGCTTTATTTCATACAGCTTCTTCACACCGCTGCGCTTGCAATAGAGTGACCACAGGTACTCGCCCTGCGTCTTAAAGGAATAGTATAGCAGCGGCAGCAGCACGTTGCCGGACATTATCGCAAGCTCATGGTGGAAGCTGAATACCCGCTCTGCGGCCTCGTCGGCGTTGCGTGCGTCACGGATGCTGTCAAGGATCGGACTGAGCTTTTCAAGCTCGGCCACGTCGTTCTTCTCGCACACAAGGCGCAGGCACAGGCACTCCATCGCGTCGCGCGTTTCGAGCAGGGATTTTACCTCGTTCTTCCTCATCGCGCCGCCGTTATAGCGCATGATGGCGATAAGCGTCTCAAGGCTGCCCTTACGCCGGTAGTCGCAGACGAACACGCCCTGCCGCGTGCGAATCTCAACAAAGCCGAGCTTCTCAAGCTCCACAAGCCCCGCGGAAATGACCGTCCTGCTGACGCCCATTTTTACCGACAGCTCCCGCGCCGGCGGCAGCTGCTCGCCGATAGCGAGCTCCCCGGAGAGTATCATGTTTTCAATCTGCTGCACGAACAGCTCCGTCATGGACACCGCTACTATTTTATTGAACCCCATATTTGCCTCCCAAACGCGGATTGCCTGTGGTCATACCAAATTCCACGTTTCAAATTTTACCTGCAAGATGCTTAAAAGTCAAGCGTAATGCTGACTATTCCGCTGAAAATACGGCAGCAGTATTGACCTTTTGCCGGTGATTGTTATAAAATGCACAGTACAAACACGTGGTATTACCACAAATTAAGGAGGAGATACTGATGCCAAAATATGATGCCGTTGTGATCGGCGCCGGAAACGGAGGTCTTGCCGCAGCCTGCCGCATGGCAAAGGGTGGAAAAAAGTCCCTGCTTATCGAGCGCCACAATATGCCCGGCGGCTGCGCCTCAAGCTTCCGTAGAGGCCGTTTTGAATTTGAAACGGCGCTGCACGAGATCTGCGAATGGGGCACAAAGGAAAACCCCGGCGGCTGCCGCAGGATCTGTGATGAGTTCGGCCTTGACATTCCGTGGCACATGGTTCCGGATAACTTCCGCGTTATCACCACCGCCTCCGACGGCAGGACGCATATCGACGCGACCCTCCCATGCACGGTAAAGGAGTTTGTCAATGAGATGGAGCGTCTTGTGCCCGGCTGCCGCAAATCCATACAGGATCTGTTCGACCTCGGCACGGAGTTTCACGCCGCCGGCGACTACTCTCTGAGCGTCGCGGGCAAGACAGACCCGAAGTATATGCAGGAGCACTTCCCCAACTTCCTGCGGCTGGGCAGCTACACGGTCAACCGTGTGTTCAGGGCGATGAAGATGCCGAAGCTCGCGCAGGATATAATGAACACCTACTGGGGCTATCTCGGCGTCGACGCCGACCATCTGTCCTTCCTCCAGTACGTCAACATGCTCTGGCTGTACGTAAACCACGGCGCGTGGATACCCGACAAGACCAGCAACGAGCTGACGACAGGACTGCTCGAATGCTTCCGCAGCATGGGCGGCGAGGTGTGGATGAACTGCACCGCGACCGAGATACTCTTCGATGAGAGCAAGACCGTCCGCGGCGTTAAGACTACCTGCGGCGAGGTCGAGACAAAACACATTCTCTGCAACATGAACCAGAACATGGTGTACGCCACGATGTGCCCGCCGGAGGTCGTACCGGAGCGCATGGTGAAGCTTGGCAATGCCCGCACCTATTCGGCGAGAATGTTCGTCGTATACATGGGGCTTGACAGGAGCGCCGAGGAACTCGGAATCCGCGATTACACCGTCTTCCTCCCGACCTCTGCCGACACGGCCAAGGAGTACGAATCCGGAAAAACCATCGCGACAAACTGCAACCAGGTCATGGTGTGCTACAACGTTGTGAACCCCGGCTTCTCACCGGAGGGTACCTGCGTTGTCTCCCTCACAAGCACCTTCATGGATGATGACTGGGCAAATGTAGATCCGGATGATTACGTAGAGACGAAGACCGCCTTTGCCGAGAAGCTGATAAAGCTTTTCGAGGAGCGCTATGGCGTTACCGTCACCCCGTACATTGAGGAGCTTGAGATCGCGACGCCGTGGACGATGTGCAACTATGTCAACGTTCCTCAGGGCGCGGCCTACGGTTTCGAGCTGAAGGACTGGGACAACATGATGCCGCGAATGATGATGATGGGTACAGAGTTTCCGGTAAAAGGACTGAAGTTTGTCGGTGCGGCAAGCATCCGCGGCGACGGCTACAACTCCGCGATATTCAGCGGAGATACGCTCGCAAAAAAGACTCTCGCAGAAATGAAAGAAGAGGAGGCTTGAGAAGATGGCAGATAAGCTCAATTACAAGGTAGGCATGATCGGTGCGCTTGATATGCTCAGGTTCAAGAACATGCCCAAGGTGCGCGAAAAGGCGATACAGGCGGCCTCCTCCGCTCCGCTGCCGAAAACTCTCACCACCAACGAAAAGGCAAAGCAGCGCCACCCGGAGAAGCAGGAGGTCATCGTGGCCGAGATACGCCGGAACGGTGCCGACGCAAAGACGATCGTCCTCAAGACTGAGGATGGCTCCGCCCTCGCCCCGTTCAGAGCCGGGCAGTACATCAGCGTATGCGTCCCCATAGGCGGCACCGTGACCACGCGCTCATATTCGCTCTGCTCGTCCCCGGCGTGGGCAAAACGCGGCGAATACAACATCACCGTCAAGCGCGATGACGCCGGCTTTGTCAGCCCGTACATTCAGGATCACTGGGTTGTCGGGCAGCATGTCACTATCTCCGGGCCGCAGGGTCACCTCTACTATGAGCGCCTGCGCGACGCGAAGAAGGTCGTAGCACTCGCGGGCGGCTCCGGCATCACTCCGTTCATGGGCATGGCATACGCCATCCGCGACGGCTTTGAGGACTTCGACCTGACGATACTTTTCGGCTCACGCACGGAAGACGGCATTGTCTACAAGAAAGAACTTGACGAGGTCTGTGCCGCCTGCGACAAGGTACACGTCGTGCATGTCCTGTCCGACGAGGAAAAGCCCGGCTATGAGCACGGCTTCATCACCGCCGAGCTTATCAAAAAGTACGGTGGCGAGGAGTACAGCGTCTTCATGTGCGGTCCGCAGGCGATGTACAACTTCCTCGATGGCGAGATCGCAAAGCTCGGCCTGCGCCGCAAGTTCGTGCGCCGTGAGCTGTTCGGCATGATAAAGGACCCGTGGAATCAGCCCGGCTACCCGGAGGATATCCGCGGCAAGACCTTCAACCTTAAGGTCATTCAGTGCGGCAGGGAATACGACATCACCGCCTCCACCGATGAACCGCTGCTGACCTCCATCGAGCGTGCGGGCATCGTCGCTCCCTCCCGCTGCCGCAGCGGCGAGTGCTCATGGTGCCGCTCAAAGCTCATCTCGGGTAAGGTCTTTGTTCCGGAAAAGACCGATGGCCGCCGCAGAGCCGATATCGAGTTTGGCTACATCCATCCCTGCGCGTCCTTCCCTATGTCCGACATTGTGCTCGACGTACCCAACAGTACGCTTAAATGAAAGCCTGTCTGTCAATCTCTTGCCGTTTTGCGGGATGGAGGCTATAATGTAAGCATCCGCAGGGCAACTCCCCGCAATAACGAAAAGGAGTATTGCCATGGATTTCAGAAAGCTTACCGTCAAGGAGCTGCTTGACAATCCCGATACCGCCGCCGTTATCAAGGAGCTTGCGCCTCAGCTGCTCAAGTACCCCATAAAACTGCTCGGCAAGAAAAAGTGCGGCGAGATCTTTGACAAGGTCGTCGCCACCGGCATCGTCCCCGAAGTAATAGCAAAGGAAGCGGAAGCGCGCATAAACAAGATACTCGCAAGCTGATACATAGCAAACAGATATCCCCGGCGTCGGTATTATTCCAAAATCCGTACACCGCAAGACTCCTATGCCACATCGCTGCCGAGCGTCTGAACGCTGGAATCCCACAATCGAATAAACAAAAAAGGGCTTCCGAAGTCAGCAGTCGACCTCGGAAGCCCTTGATTTCAAGCCTTTTTCGGCACTTTTGTGCCGGAGAGGGCTTTGTCTTTGGCACAGAATGGATAGTTGGAGAGGAGCAAAACACCTGCATAAAGCCCACAATGAAACTATTCCAAAGTGTTGCTTTGCCGAAAAGCCTTGTGCCGCAAGCATTTTTGCAAAAAGAAAAAGGTTGATAGTTTCAGATACTCTCGTATCAAAACTATCAACCTTATTTTTGGTCGGAGTGGGGAGACTTGAACTCCCGGCCTCTTGGTCCCGAACCAAGCGCGCTACCAACTGCGCTACACCCCGAAATCAGCTTTATTATTATAATAAGACAATGTGACATTGTCAAGAATTATTTGCGAATTTGTCAGCCTTGACCGAATATAATTAGTTGAGGTGACAAGCCATGAAGGATATTAAACTATACATATCGGCGGGCATATTCATAGCGCTGACGGCGATAAAAATGCTGCTTCCGTCACTCTCGGACGAGATACGGGACGGAATTACCGATGTGCTGCGCATGGAGGATGAGCAGACGCAGGCGATAATCGCACTGGGCTCGGAGCTTACAAAGGAGGATATTATAAACGCCTTTGATTTCACAAAGGACTTCAAGCCCAAGCCTGCGAGTGCAGTTGTTGCCGCAACCCCCACACCGACCGCCGCACTTGCTCCGACCCCGAGCCCGACCCCAGCCCCAACGCCAACGCCTACCTCTACGCCCACGCCGGAGCCCACAACGCCGCCCAAGGTAGCAGCATTTTACGCAGCACAAAAGGCGTTTTCAAACTACGCCGTGCCGTCAAATGTGTCATATGATTATTCTTCGCTGCCGTTTAAGTATACAAGCCCGGTAAAAGGTGTAACCTCCTCGGGCTTCGGCTACCGTGAGCACCCCATTCAAAACGAGGTCAAGTACCACTACGGCACGGACTTTGCGGCAAACACCGGTGAAAAGGTTTGCGCCTTTGCCGACGGCACGATATACGCCATCGGCGAGAATGACAGCTACGGCAAGTATGTCATCATAGACCACGACGACGGCTACCGCACGCTTTACGCCCATTGCAGCAAGCATTTGAAAGGCAGCGGCAAAGTCAAAAGGGGAGAGGCGATAGCCCTTGTCGGCGAGACGGGAGCTGCCACCGGACCGCACCTGCATTTTGAGCTTATGAAAGGTCAAACCTACCTCAACCCCGAGTTTTACATATGAAAAGGGTAGATATCAGCGCCGGAGCAATACTTTTGCTCTCGGTCATTTACTTTTTCGGGGGCATGACGAGCCTCACGGCGCTGCTGCTTGCCGTTTTAGTCCACGAGCTTGGTCACATTGCGGCAATTGAATTATGCGGCGGTAGGGTGCATGGCCTTAAGGTCAGTGTTAGCGGACTTTGCATAAATTGCTCCGATGCAGGCGGTACTTTGGAAAGTGTCATTTGTTTATGCGCCGGCCCTGCGGCGGGCTTTGCTCTTGCTTATGCCGCATCATACCTCGGCAACCTGAGCCAAAACCTGCTGCTTATAAAAACAGCGGGCTTCAGCCTTGTTTTGTCGGTGTACAACTTACTGCCTGCCTTGCCGCTTGACGGCGGGCGGGCACTTGAGTGCATTGCCCGATTCTTCGGCGGCACCGTATTTGCACAGACACTGCTTGAGATTTCCGGAATGCTCACGGGTGCGGCGCTGCTGTTTGCGGGAGCGTATTTCATACGCCACTCGTTCGGTGCAGCGCTGCTTATCGCCGGAGTGTGGGTATTAACGGCACAAACGGGTATTGTAAAAAACGGTGCAATGTTGTAAAATTGCAAAGATAAACTGTTTGGAGATTTAACATGGATAAAAAACTTGAGCGCATACTGCCGAGAGTGCAGAAGCCTGCACGCTACACCGGCGGCGAATATAATCAGATAATAAAAAACAAGGACGAGGTCGATGTCAGGGTGGCGTTCTGCTTTCCCGACACCTACGAGATAGGCATGTCGAACCTCGGCATGGGCATACTCTACTCAACGATGAACGAGCTGCCGTATGTCTGGTGCGAGCGTGTGTATGCGCCATGGGGCGACATGTACGAGGAGATGAAAAAGTCCGATGTCAAGCTCTATGCGCTTGAAAGCGGCGACCCCATTTCCGAGCACGATGTGCTGGCGTTCTCAGTCGGCTACGAGATGGCTTACACCACAGTGCTTGACATGATGGATATGGCGGGACTGCCTATCCACAGTGCCGAAAGAACTGAGCTTCTGCCGCTTGTGCTCATCGGCGGTACGGCAGCACTGAACCCCGAGCCCATGGCGGATTTTGTGGACATTTTTCTTCTCGGTGAGGGCGAGGAGATGAATAACGAGCTTTTGGCGCTCATCCATGATGCGAAGCAAAACGGCTGGAGTAAGGCGGAGTTCCTTAAAAAAGCCTGCAACATCGGCGGCGTTTATGTCCCGAGCTTCTATACGCCCGTTTATAACGATGATAATACGATAAATCACATCGAAGTCGCCGACGGTGCGCCCGAGCGTGTCACGAAGCGCATCATAGCCGACCTTGACAAGGTGCATTTTCCGCTTCATCCCGTTGTTCCCTCGACCGAGGTCATCCACGATCGAGTCAATCTTGAACTTTTCCGCGGCTGCGTGCGTGGCTGCCGTTTCTGTCAGGCAGGTCATGTTTACAGACCCATTAGAGCAAAAAGCCCGGAGCTTCTTATCGAGCAGGGCAAGGCACTTCTCAAAAACACCGGCTGCCAGGATATTACGCTGCTGTCGCTAAGCTCAAGCGACTACCGGCATCTTTCGTGCATCTGTGACGGCCTGCTTGAATACTGCGAGCCTCGCAGCATAGGTCTGTCTCTGCCGTCACTTAGAGCCGATAACTTTTCCATCGAGATAATGCACAAGCTGCAAAAGACCCGCAAGAGCGGCCTCACCTTTGCACCAGAGGCCGGAAGTCAGCGCCTGCGTGATGCGATAAACAAGAATGTCACGGAGGAGGATCTTCTAAACACCTGCCGTCTGGCGTTTGAGGGCGGCTGGAACAATGTAAAGCTCTACTTCATGCTCGGCCTTCCAACCGAGACCGAGGAGGATATTCTCGGCATAGCGGAGCTTGCAAATCAAGTTCTGCACACATGGCGGCTTTATGCCAAGAACAAAAACAGGGGAGTGCGCATAACCGTGTCGACCTCCTGCTTTGTGCCGAAGCCGCACAGTCCGTTCCAGTGGGAAAAGCAGAACACGATGGACGAGTATATCGCCAAGGTAAACCTCCTGCGTGAGAATATAAAAGCCAAGAATGTGGTCTACAACTGGCACGACCCGCAGACAAGTTATATCGAGGCGACCCTCTCCCGAGGTGACCGCCGCATAGGCAAGGTAATCGAAAATGTTTGGCGCAGCGGCGGCAGGCTTGAAGCATGGACCGATTATTTCTCGTTTGACCGCTGGATGCAGGCATTTGACAACGCCGGCGTTGACCCGACCTTCTATGCGCACCGTGAGCGCTGCAAGGACGAGGTCATGCCGTGGGATGTTGTTGATGTCGGCGTGCGTAAAGAGCATTTGTGGCACGAAAAGGAGCAGTGCTATCGCTCCGAGCTTTCGCCCGACTGCCGCAAGCAGTGCTCGGCCTGCGGTGCCGCAAAGCTTTTGAAGGGAGGACGCTGCGATGGATAAGTACAGACTTTTGTTTTCCAAGACTGGCAGAGCTGTTTATATCTCGCATCTTGACCTCATGCGCACGCTCACGAGAGCTTTTCTGCGTGCCGAGTGTCGTTTAAAATATTCCGAGGGCTTTAACCCGCACCCGCAGATATCCATTGCGCTTCCGCTGTCGGTCGGTGCCGAGAGCATTTGTGAGATAATGGACTTTAAGCTCCTTGAGGACAGGCAGCCGCAGGATATACTCGATGCGCTGTCAAAGCAGCTTCCCGAGGGCATCGAGGCAATCGAGGTGTATTCCTCCGAGCGCAAGGTCAAGGAGCTAAAATGGCTCAAGATATCCGGCGTTTTTGAGTACGACGAGCGCAACGCCGAGGAAATGGCGGCAAAGCTCGGCGAGTTTTACGCACAGGATAGCATCGTCATCACCAAAAAGACCAAGCGTGGCATGGGTGAGAGCGATATAACACCCGCAATCAAGGAGATATCGTTTGCGGCTGATGGCAGCGATGTACGGCTCAATGCCATTATCTCCGCCCAAGAGCCGACACTCAACCCTGAGCTGCTTGCCGAGGCAACAAGACAGCTTTGCCCCGATATAGCACCCGATTTTGCAAAATTCCGCAGGCTTGAGGTGTTTGACGAAAATATGGGTATTTTCCGCTAAAAAGTGCTTGCAATACAAGACTTTGTGTGATAGTATATTATGGCTTGTGCAGATATGGTATGAGCTATCAAGCGGTCCTCTGCCGAGACCCAAAGGGAGTCCTCCGGCACGAACGCCTTAAGTAAAGGAAGGATTAGACTATGGATCTGATCAAAGTTCTCAGCGAACAGTACATGAAGCCCGAACTGCCCGAACTGAATGTCGGCGACACCGTCCGCATCACCGTTCGTGTAAAGGAAGGCAGCCGTGAGCGCAACCAGGCTTTTGAAGGCACCATCATTGCCAAGAAGCATGGCGGCATCAACGAGACCATCACCGTCCGTCGTATTTCCTACGGCGTAGGCTGCGAGAAGGTCTTCCCCGTACACTCTCCCTCCATCGTCTCCGTAGAGACAGTCCGCCGCGGTAAAGTCCGCAGAGCAAAGCTGTACTACCTGCGTGAGCGTGTCGGTAAGAGCGCAAAGGTCAAGGAGCGTCTGTAAGCTCAAGACCCACAAATGGTCAAAAAAAGAGGCATCAGCCTCTTTTTTTGTTGCCTAAATGCGGTTAAAGAGTGTATAATGATAGGAACCACAAGTATCAGAGGTAATGCAAATGAAAAAGGCTGATAATAAAAAGAAGAAAACCGAGGAGACCGTATCCAAAAGAGCAGAGGTCTATGACTGGATACAGTGCATTGTGTATGCGCTTATAGCCTGCGTCTTGGTGTTTGTGTTCTTTGTAAGGCTCGTTGATGTTGTCGGCTCTTCGATGCACCCCACGCTCGAGGAAGGCGACAAGATGGTCGTCACGAACCTGCTTTATAAGCCCAAGCAGGGAGATATAATCGTGTTCCAAAAGGACGATTACGCAGACTACGCTCTTGTTAAGCGTGTCATTGCGACCGAGATGCAGACAGTCGAGATAGACTTTGACAAGCACATTGTCTATGTCGACGGCGAAGCGCTTGATGAGCCGTATATAGCCGAGCCGACAGCAAATAAGATAGACTTCACCGGCATTCAGATAGTACCGCCCGGCTGTGTGTTCGTCATGGGCGACAACCGCAACGACTCGACCGACAGCCGTGATGAGCGTATTGGCATGGTCGATACCCGTGATATCATCGGCAAGGTCGTATTCATCGCTTTCCCGTTTGACCATATAGGATCACCGTATAAATAATTGCTATGGCAGATACAAATTTTGAAAAAATGAATATTCAGTGGTTTCCCGGCCACATGACCAAGGCTCAGCGCATGATAGAGGACAGCATCAAGCTTGTCGATGCCGTGTGCGAAATACTTGACGCAAGAATACCGAACTCAAGCCGCAATCCGGATATAGACAGGCTTGCATCCGGTAAGCCGCGACTTATTATCCTAAACCGTGTCGACCTTGCCGACCCCGCCGTGACCGCACAGTGGAAAAAGCACTTTGAGGCGCAAGGGATAAAGATACTCGAGACCGATGCAAAGACCGGCAAGGGCATAAACGGCTTTGTTCCGGCGCTCCGCGAGCTGCTGGCAGATAAAATTTCCGACTACGCCGCAAAAGGACAGGCGTCCCGCCCGCTGCGCGTTATGATACTCGGTATCCCAAATGTCGGGAAGTCTACATTCATAAATAAGGTGGCAAAGCGCAAGGCCGCCGTGGCAGGAGACAAGCCCGGCGTTACCCGTGGCAAGCAGTGGATAAGCATCGACCGTGGCCTTGACCTTCTCGACACCCCGGGCATACTTTGGCCGAAGTTCGATTCGCAGGAGGTTGGCGAAATGCTCGCCATAACCAATGCGATAAAGGCTGATGTCCTCGATAAAGAGACACTGGGCGCAAATTTCATGCTCAGACTGCGTGAAATGTACCCCGATGCGCTGACACAGCGCTATAAATTCGTCCCCGACCCCGAAATGAACGGTTATGAGCTGCTTGAGGAAGCGGCAAAAAAGCGTGGCTTTTTGGTATCAAAGGGCGAATATGACATTGAGCGGATGGCAAATACCCTGCTCGGCGAGTACCACGACGGCAAGCTCGGCAGGATCAGCTTGGAGAAACCGGAATGACGGAGCTTTGGGAGCTTGAAAACGATATATATGCCGAGGGGTTTGACCTCATCTGCGGCGTTGACGAGGCAGGCCGAGGCCCGCTTGCAGGTCCTGTGTGCGCTGCGGCGGTTATCCTGCCGAGAGGCATCGAGATTGCGGGGCTTGATGACTCCAAAAAGCTAACGGATAAAAAGCGTGAGGCGCTGTACGATGTTATCTGCGAAAATGCCCTTACCTACGGCATCGCCTTTGCAAGCGTTGAGGAGATAGAGAGCATCAACATCCTGAACGCCGCCATGCTCGCCATGAACAGAGCGATAGAAAAGCTCACACCGCAGCCGCAGCTTGCACTCATAGACGGCAACCGCAACAGTGCGATAAACATCCCGAGCCGCTGCGTTATAAAGGGCGACGCAAAGTGCGCCGATATTGCCGCAGCGTCTATACTCGCAAAGGTGACCCGTGACCGATATATGCTTGAAATGGCGGAAAAGTACCCGGAGTACCATTTTGAAAAGCACAAAGGCTACGGCACAAAGCTGCACTACGAGGCACTGCGTGAGCATGGACCGAGCGAGATACACCGCCCGAGCTTTCTGAGGAAGATGCACTGATGGATAACAGACAGCTTGGCGCATGGGGCGAAAAGAAAGCGGCAAAATATCTCCGCCTGCACGGATATAAAATAATCGACATGAACTGCCGCTACAGGCAGGGTGAAATCGATATCATAGCTTCAAAGCGTGGATATATCGTTTTTGTCGAGGTCAAGCTCCGCAAAAACGACGCTTACGCCGAGGCAAAGGAATTTGTCACTGCCGCAAAGCAGCAGCGTGTGATGATAGCGGCTCAGCTTTGGCTCCAACAAAACGAGACGGAGCTTCAGCCGAGGTTTGATGTGATAGAGATCTATGCACCCAACGGCGAAAAGGGCAGGGTCAGAATAAACCACATCGAAAATGCGTTTTAACAGGTGATCAAAATGATGTATAACAGCACAAGAGATAAATCATGCCGTGTTACTGCGGCACATGCGATCGTTCACGGACTTGCACCCGACGGCGGCCTGTTCGTGCCCGAGGAGCTGCCGAAGCTGAGCCTTGCGCAGATAGAGGCGCTCAGCAAGACCGATTACCGTGGCAGAGCCGAGAAGATTCTCTCTCTGTTCCTTGATGAGTTCGACCGAGCGGAGATAAAGCGCATCGTCAGCGCAGCTTACGGTGATAATTTCGATGATGCCGCCGTTGCGCCGCTTCATATAATTGACGGCAAGACCGCCGTTTTGGAGCTTTGGCACGGCCCGACCTGCGCCTTTAAGGACATGGCGCTGCAAATTCTGCCGCACCTGCTCACCGCATCGCTTAAAAAATGCGGCGAGACGAAAAAGGTGTGCATCCTCGTTGCCACGAGCGGCGATACCGGCAAGGCGGCACTCGAGGGCTTTGCCGATGTTGAGGACACGAAGATACTGGTATTTTACCCGCACAACGGCGTTTCCGATGTACAGAAGCTGCAAATGGTCACACAGCGTGGCGAAAATGTCTCCGTTGCGGCTGTCAAGGGCAACTTTGACGATGCTCAGACCGGCGTTAAGACCCTTTTCGGCGATACGCAGCTCGCTCAAGAGCTCTCCGCCAAGGGCTGGTTTCTGTCCTCTGCAAACTCAATTAACTGGGGCAGACTTCTGCCGCAGATAGTTTACTATTTCTCGGCATACTGCGATTTTCTTAACTCAAATGGGTTAAAACTCGGCGACGAGGTCGACTTTGCCGTCCCTACCGGCAACTTCGGCGACATCCTCGCTTGCTGGTACGCAAAGCAGATGGGGCTGCCGGTCGGCAAGCTCATCTGCGCATCGAATGAGAACAATGTACTCGCCGATTTCTTCAAGACCGGCACATACGACCGCAACAGAGCTTTCCACACGACGATATCCCCGTCGATGGACATCCTCGTTTCGAGCAATCTCGAGCGTCTGCTGTACAGTGTCTGCGGAGATGATAAGCAGGTTGCAGAATACATGCGCAGCCTGAGCGAAAAGGGAAGCTACACTGTTAGCGACGAGATATTCAAGGTCTTGTCCGATAACTTTGTCGGCGGCTTCTGCACCGATGCCGATACGAAAGCAACAATTGCTAATGTGTACAATGAGCACGGCTATCTTATCGATACGCATACCGCCGTTGCGTACAAGCTCATGCTTGAGCATAAAACGGACAGACCGACGATCGTTGTCTCGACCGCAAGCCCGTTCAAGTTCTGCGACAGCGTGCTTGACGCCCTCGGCGAAAAGACCGATGCTTCCGGCGTGGAGCTTATAGAAAAGCTTGCGTCTTTTACGGGAAATGCAGCACCTGCACCTCTGTGCGGCCTTGATAAACGCCCTGTGCGCTTTGAGACCGTCATCGAAAAGAAGGCCATGAAACAGGCAGTTACCGAATTTCTGAAGTGATATGTACGGGACAATGTCCCGCTTTGTCAGTCGCAGCAGCCTCTTGGGCAGAAAGTGCCGCAGAAGGTCTCGGACTTGGTGGTCGCTCTCTCGTTCTGAACCTTGATCTTGGAGGCGGCGCACTTGTTGTCGATGGTGTTGTACTTGCAGGTGCTTACATCGCAGCCGACGCCGGTTATCTCACTATGGTTCATTTTCTTTTCACTCATTGTTTTATACCTCCGATAGTATTGCCGTAAGGCAATATTATTGTCTGCTTATTATACCTAAATATACGGAGGCACTATGTCTTTATATGCGATAGGCGATCTGCATTTGTCGCTGGGCACCTATAAACCGATGGATGTTTTCGGCGGCAGATGGGAAAACTATGTAGAAAAAATCAAAGAGGGATTTTCTGTTCTGAATGACGACGACCTCACGGTCATATGCGGCGATATAAGCTGGGGCATGTCGATGGACGAGACGCTTGAGGACTTTAAGTTCATCGACCGTCTGCCGGGCAAAAAGATAATTCTAAAAGGCAATCACGACTATTGGTGGACAACGACAACAAAGGCAAAGAAATTCTTTGCCGAGTACGATATCACGACAATCGATATTCTGCACAATAACTGCTTTAAATATGAAAATATCGCACTTTGCGGCACACGAGGCTGGTTTTACGAGGAGAGCAAGGGCAACGAGCATGACAAAAAGGTCATGAATCGTGAGATAATGCGGCTTGATGCCTCACTTAAGGCGGCAGGTGAGGGGGAAAAGTATGTTTTCATGCACTATCCGCCGAAGTATTACAATTACGAGTGCCCAGAGATACTTGAGCTTCTGCGCAAATACGATGTCAGGCGCTGCATTTACGGCCATATCCACGGCCCGGGCTGCGCATTTGCCTTTAACGGAATGTACGGGAATGCGAAATTTGACTTAGTATCTGCCGATTATATACAGTTTGAGCCCAAAAAGCTGCTGTAAATACACATTATTGATATAAAAAACATTGCTTTTAGCGGGATAATCTGCTATTATGCTTAAGTGTTTGAAAGAACATTATTAGGAGGAAGACATAAATGCAAGTAAGAAACGTAGAAAAAAACGAAAATAATACTGCAACTTTTCAGGTTGAAGTTGATCCTGCCGAGTTTGACAAGGCTGTCGACAAAGCCTTTAACAATGTCAAGGGCAGTATAAATATCCCCGGCTTCAGAAAGGGCAAGGCTCCCCGTGCAGTCGTTGAGGGCATGTACGGCGCAGACGCTTTCTATCAGGACGCTATCGAAGTTGCCGCTCCCGACGCATTCGGCTACGGCATCGACAACAGCGGCCTTAAGATGATCGGCAGACCCAGCATGACCGATGTTGAGATCACCGATGACAAGTCCCTCGTCCTCACATTTAAGGTCGACCTGTTCCCCGTGATCACCCTCGGCCAGTACAAGGGCCTGAGCGCACAGAAGGGCGACGCAACTGTCACCGATGAGATGGTCGAGGCAGAGATCAATGCCGACCGTAAGCGCAATTCCCGTTTTGTTGATGTTGACCGTGAGGCTCAGGAAGGCGACACCGCAAGCATCGACTTTGACGGTTATCTTGACGGCGAGAAGTTTGACGGCGGCTACGGCGAGGGCTACCGCCTTGAGATCGGCTCCCACACCTTCGTCCCCGGCTTCGAGGATCAGATCATCGGCATGAAGGTCGGCGAGACCAAGGATATAAACATCACCTTCCCCGAGGATTACACCGCTGAGCTTGCAGGCAAGGATGTTGTCTTTAAGGTAAAGCTCAACAGCCTTTGCGTTGCAGAGCTTCCCGAGCTTGACGATGATTTCGTTCAGGATGTCTCCGAGTTTGAGACCGTTGACGAGTACAGAGCAGACCTGCGCAAAGAGATGGAAAAGAAAGCCGTTGAGAATGTCGAGGCTGCTTTCCGTTCCGACATTATCATGCAGGCATGCGATAATATGACCGTTGATATCCCCGAGGTGCTCATCAATGCCAAGGTTGAAGAGCTTGTACACACCTATGCTAACAACTTCGGTGTCACCGACCCCAAGCTCACCACCGAGGATATCATCAAGATGATGGGCCTTGACGACGAGTCGCTCAACAACACCATCCGTCCCGTTGCCGTTAACCAGGTAAAGCAGGAGCTTCTGCTTGAGGCTATAATCGAGGAAGAGGGCATCGACATTTCCGGCGATGCATTCGACGAGTATGTAAAGACCACCGCCGAGTCCGTTGATGCTACCCCCGAGTCCATCCTCAACTACTTCGGCGAGGAATTTATAAAGAACGAGTACAAGAGAGAGCAGGCTACCAAGATCATTATGGATTCTGCGATCGTTGCCCCCAAAGAGGAAGCAGCTGAATAATAATCGGATTATTCGGATATGATCTCCTGGATAGGCTAAATATGAAAGGAGACTATTATGAGTTTAGTACCTTATGTCGTGGAGCAGACAAGCCGCGGCGAGCGGTCCTACGACATTTTTTCAAGACTTCTCAATGACCGCATCATCATGCTGTCCGAGGAGGTCAACGATGCGACTGCAAGCCTTGTTGTTGCACAGCTTCTTTACCTTGAAGCACAGGACCCCGATAAAGACATACAGTTTTATATCAACAGCCCCGGCGGAAGCGTCACGGCGGGCATGGCTATCTACGATACCATGCAGTACATTAAGCCCGATGTTTCGACTATCTGCATAGGGCTTGCCGCCTCCATGGGCGCATTCCTGCTTTCCTCCGGCGCAAAGGGAAAGCGTCTGGCACTTCCCAATTCTGAGATCATGATACATCAACCCTCCGGCGGCAGCCAGGGCCAGTGCACCGATATTCAGATACAGGCTGAGCAGATCCTGAAGATAAAGCATAATTTGAACCGCATCCTTGCCGATAACACCGGCAAGTCTGTCGAGGTCATCGAGCGTGACTGCGAGCGTGACCACTTTATGTCTGCGCAGGAAGCTGCGGAGTACGGTATTATCGACAAGGTAATAACCAAGCGTTAAAAGCTGATGGGGGAACGCATAGTTCCCCCATATTTATACAGCACGGTTTGAGGTAAAACTATGGCAAGAACTGATGATAGAAAAAGTATAAGATGCTCGTTCTGCGGCAAAACGCAGAATGTCGCAAACAGGCTTATTGCCGGCAACGGCGCATACATCTGTGATGAATGCATCCGCCTGTGCATGAGCATCATTGCCGACGATGTTGACGAGGTAGAGCAGGTAGAGCAGACCCCCGAGCTTGAGTTTGAAAGCCTTCCCAAGCCTGCGGATATCAAGGCAAACCTCGACGAATACATTGTCGGGCAGGACAGGGCAAAGACCGTCCTTTCCGTAGCCGTTTATAATCATTATAAGCGCATTTTGTATGCAGGCTCAAACGATGTTGAGCTGCAAAAGAGCAACATACTGCTCATCGGCCCCACCGGCAGCGGCAAAACGCTTTTTGCACAGTCTCTGGCAAAAATGCTCAATGTTCCGTTCGCAATCGCCGATGCTACGACACTCACCGAGGCAGGCTATGTCGGCGAGGATGTCGAGAACATCCTTTTAAGACTTTTGCAGGCTGCCGATTTTGATGTTGAGCGTGCCGAAAAGGGCATTATTTATATTGATGAGATCGATAAGATCGCCCGCAAGAGCGAGAATACATCCATCACGAGGGATGTTTCCGGCGAAGGCGTGCAGCAGGCGCTTTTGAAGCTGCTTGAGGGCACTGTCGCCAATGTTCCGCCCCAGGGCGGACGCAAGCATCCGCATCAGGAGTTTATAAAGGTCGATACGACCAATATCCTCTTTATCTGCGGCGGCGCATTCGACGGTCTTGATAAGATAATCGAAAAGCGCACCGACAAAAAGAGCATGGGCTTCGGCGCAGAGATCAAAAGTGCCACCGACCGGGATGTCGGCGATATCCTTGCTCAGGCTCAGCAGCATGACCTTCTTAAGTTCGGCATCATCCCCGAGCTCATCGGCAGACTGCCGGTCATTGCTCCGCTGACCTCCCTTAAGCGTGAGGATCTTGTCCGCATACTTACCGAGCCCAAGAACGCCATGACCAAGCAGTATAAGGCACTCATGAGCTATGACGGTGTTGACCTTGAGTACAACACCGATGCTCTCGAAGCGATAGCCGACAAGGCAATTGAGATGAAAATTGGCGCACGAGGCCTGCGCAGCGTCATGGAGGGCATCATGACCGATATCATGTTCAGCGTTCCCTCCGAAAAGGATGTTGAAAAGGTCATCATTACCGCCGACTGCGTGAATAATAACACCAGCCCCGAAGTAATACGCAAGTAAAATAGTTTTATAGCAAGGCGGGGCATCAGTCCCGTCTTGCGCTTTTCCCCAAGAGGTTTTTTCTATGAGTAATGTATTTGAAATCGAAACCCGTGCATTGCCCGTTTTGGCACTGCGCGGTCTTAACATATTCCCCGGCATGCTCTTAAACTTTGATGTAGAGCGGCCAATATCCGTTGCGGCGCTCAATTCCGCAATGGACACAGATCAGGAAATATTCCTTGTAACGCAAAAGGATGTCACGACAGATCTGCCCGATGAGGGCGACCTTTACAAGGTTGGCGTCGTCTGCCGCATTCGTCAGCTTATCCGTCAGCCGGGCTCAAAGCTGTGCAAGGTCATGGTCGAAGGTCTCCAGCGAGGCCGCATTGTGCAGATAACGGCAGCGTCTCCGCATTTCGTCGGTGAAATTCAACTTCTGCCCGATAAGCGTGAGCATTCTGACAGCGCAAGACGAGATGCGCTCATGCGCACCTGCATCGGCATGTTTGACGAGTATGTGCAGCTTGCGGGCAATATGCCGCCCGAGATGCTTCTGAGCATCGTTGTAAGCCGTGACCCGGGCTATGTCGCCGACTATATTGCGCACAATCTGCGCATCGATTACCGTGAAAAGCAGCAGCTTCTTGAGCAGCTTCATCCCCTGAAGCGCCTTGAAATGCTTGTGAAAACGCTCAGCCACGAGATCGAGGTCATGACCATTGAGCAGGAGATCAATGATGCTACCAATGAGCAGATGAACCGCAACCAGCGTGAGTATTTCCTGCGTGAGCAGATGAAGGTCATCCAGCAGGAGCTCGGCGAGGATGACAGCTTTGACGATATCGGCGAGTACCGAAAAAAGATCCGTGCGCTCAAGCTCAGTCCCGAAATTGAGGAGAAATTCTTGAAAGAGGTCTCTCACCTTGCAAAGCAGCCCTTCGGCTCGACCGAAGCGACCGTTATCAGGGGCTATCTTGATACCTGCCTTGAGCTGCCGTGGAATACAAAGACCGAGGAGACCGATGATATCGAGCTTGCAAGAAAAATGCTCGACGAGGATCACTTCGGCCTTGAAAAGGTCAAAGAGCGTGTCATTGAGTACCTTGCCGTGCGAAAGCTTGCACCCAAGGCAACCGGCAGCCTGCTGTGCCTTGTCGGCCCTCCGGGCACGGGCAAGACAAGCATAGCAATGTCCATTGCAAGGGCTACAAATCGCAACCTTGTGCGTATTTCGCTCGGCGGTGTGCACGATGAGGCGGAGATACGAGGACACCGCAAGACCTATGTCGGCTCGATGCCGGGCAGAATTATCGGCGGCATCAAGCAGGCAAAAAGCTCAAACCCCTTGATGGTGCTTGACGAGATTGACAAGCTCGGCTCGGACTACCGTGGCGACCCTTCGGCGGCGCTTCTGGAAGCGCTCGACCCCGAGCAGAACAAAACCTTCAGGGACAACTTCCTTGAAGTGCCGTATGATCTTTCCGATGTGTTTTTCATCACAACGGCGAACACGACATCTACCATCCCCAGAGCGCTGCTTGACAGGATGGAGATAATCGAGCTTTCCAGCTATACCGACATGGAAAAGCTCAGCATCGCAAAGAACTATCTGCTGCCCAAGCAGCGCAAAAAGCACGGCCTTAAGGCTGCGCAGCTCAAAATTAGCGACGATGCTATCCGTGAGATAATAAGCCTCTACACCCGTGAATCCGGAGTGCGTGGCCTTGAACGCCAGATAGGCACCATCTGCCGCAAGACCGCAGTTGCCATCGCAAGAGGCGAGCGCAAGAGCCTGAGCCTGCGTGCAGGCATGCTAAAGCCCTACCTCGGTGCGGAGAAATTTAAGCCCGAGAGTCGCCGTAACACAGATGAGGTCGGCCTTGTGAGAGGTCTTGCATGGACCTCCGTAGGCGGCGAGGTGCTTGATGTCGAGGTCGCAGTGCTCGACGGCAGCGGCAAGATCGAGCTTACGGGCAATCTCGGCAATGTGATGAAGGAGTCCTGCCAAGCAGCGGTGACATTTATCCGCAGCCGGGCAAAGGCTTTGGGCATTGACGAGCAGTTTTATAAAAATAAAGATATTCATATTCATTTTCCCGAGGGTGCAGTACCCAAGGATGGCCCCTCGGCGGGTATAACCGTCTGCACGGCGATAGCTTCCGCCCTGACCGGCAGGCCGGTGCGGCGTGATATTGCCATGACGGGTGAGATAAGCCTGCGCGGCCGTGTCCTCCCGATAGGAGGTCTCAAGGAAAAGACGATGGCTGCCCTGCGAAACGGCGTTAACACCGTCATCGTTCCGGCGGACAATGAGCCCGACCTTGACGAAATCGACCCGACGGTGAAGTCTGCTCTTAACTTTGTGCTTGCCGACAAGGTCGACAAGGTGCTCGACATTGCGCTGCTTCCCAAGGGCGACGAGCCTAAGGTCGAGGCGAAAGCGCCCAGAGCGGCAAAAAAACCCCGCTCGGATATCAGACAGTAGGTGCAGAATGAATACACTTAATGTAAACAAGGCAGAGTTTATAAAATCCGCCGCCAATCCCTCAGGCTTTATACGAAGCGAGCTTCCGAACATCGTTTTTTCGGGCAAGTCCAATGTCGGCAAATCGTCGGTCATAAACAGACTTTTGAACCGCAAGAACTTTGCAAGGGTAGGGCAGTCGCCGGGCAAGACCATCCATGTAAATTACTTTCTTATCGATAAGAAAGCTTACTTTGTTGACCTTCCCGGCTACGGTTACGCCAAGGTGTCCCGCACCGAGAAGGAGCGTTGGGGCAAGCTGATGGAGCAGTTTTTCGCAGCTGAGGGACTGATAACGCTCGGCGTGATGATAGTCGATTCCCGCCACAAGCCCACCGCCGACGATGTTACCATGGCACAGTGGTTCAAAAGCACCTGCTGCCCGATGCTCGTCGTCGCAAATAAGTGCGATAAGCTCAAGAAAAGCGAAATTGAGCCGAACATGGCGCTCATTCGTGAAACGCTTGAGCTGCCGGAGGATACAGTGCTGATACCGTTTTCTGCCGAAAAGGGGAATGGTAAGGACGCACTTATGTCGGAGATACTTAAATATGTCTAACACCCCATCTTTTGTGAATGTGCTGCAAGGACTTGACTGGAGCGTTCTGCTGAACCTGCTCCTGTCGGTCGTCCCTGCGCTTATATGCATCACTTTACATGAGCTCAGCCACGGCTATGTTGCCTATAAGTTAGGCGATAATACCGCAAAGCGCATGGGCAGGCTCACGCTCAATCCCATAAAGCATATCGACCTTGTCGGTCTCATCATGATGGTCGCATTCAAGTTCGGCTGGGCAAAGCCCGTGCCGGTCGATATGCGCAACTTCAAAAATCCAAAGCGCGATATGGCGATAACCGCCCTTGCCGGGCCATTGGCCAATGTCGTCATCTGCTGCGTGTTCCTGTTCATTTACGGCCTTGTATACATACCTTTGACAACAGCGTCAAACGACCTTGCCAAGGCGGTACTCGACATGGTGTACCTGACTGCGTATCTGAGCATAGCACTTGCAATTTTCAACATCATCCCTATCTCGCCGCTTGATGGGTCGAAGATACTGTTCTCATTTTTGAGCGACGAAAGCTACATGAAGCTGATGCGGTACGAGCGCTACGGAATGATACTTCTTCTTGTGCTGGTCGTGACCGATGTTTTGGGCACCCCATTGTATACCGTGACGCAATTCGTTTTCGGAAAATTGTTTGTTTTTGCCGACTGGGGCTTTGACCTGGTCAAGGCGCTGTATGTGTGATATGGAAAATCCGACCTTTCATCTTGAGGGCATAGTCAAGGATAAAAACGAGCTTCAGGACTTTTCCGGTCCACTGAGTCTTATCCTTATGCTTCTTTCAAAAAACAAAATAGAGATACGAGACATCAAGATATCGGAGATACTCGACCAGTACCTTGAATACCTCGCCGAGATGGAACGCATGGATCTTGAGATTGCAAGCGAATTCGTCCAGATGGCATCGCACCTGTTGTTTATCAAGACCCGCACGCTGCTTGCCGGTGACGAGGAGGTCAGCGAGCTTGAAGAACTGATGACCTCACTTGAGCAGCTAAAGTGCCGTGATATCTACACTGCTGTGCAAAAGGTAATACCCGAGCTTAAAAAAGCATCGGAGACCGGACTCTTGTATTTTGCAAAGCAGCCCGAGCCGCTTCCGAAGGTCAGCCGTGAGTATGAATATAAGCATGAACCGACAGATCTGTTCAAGGCTTTGTACACTGTCGTGACCCGTGGCGGCAAGCCGCTTGAGCCGGAGTATTCCCGCCGTCTTGCACCGGCAAGGATAGTTTACGAGGTTCGCACCAAAAGCCGTGAGCTTATAACGCTTCTGCAAACGGCGCCTGCTAAGCTAAATGATCTGTACGCTCAGTGCGAAAGCCGCTCGGAGATAGTGGCGACCTTTATATCCGTCCTTGAGCTGTGCAGCATGGGCAGCGTCGAGATAAGCGGCGAGGAAAGCGACTATACCGTCACATTTATAGGCGGAAATGTTGAAGAGATCCTCGAAAGAATAGTTGAGTAGGTATTTTTTATGGATGATATGAATATAAAATCGGCAATTGAGGCTATACTCTTTGCAGCGGGTGAACCTGTACCTGCGGCAAGGATATCGCTCATCCTCGGCGTAAGCGAGGAGGCGGTGTATGCTGCGGCAAAGGAGCTTTCCGATGAGTACAGCTTCAACCTGCGTGGAATAAGATTGCTTAAGCTTGATAAAAATCTTCAGCTATGCTCGTCTCCGGAGTATGCCTCGGTCATCACGAAAACTCTGGAGCACCGCAAGCCGCCGATGCTTTCGCAGCCTGCGCTTGAAACTCTTGCCGTAGTTGCATATTTCCAACCCGTGACGAGAGCGTACATCGATCAGGTGCGAGGTGTTGACAGCTCGTACACAGTCGGCGTTTTGCTCGACAAGGGACTTATAGAGCGCTGCGGCAAGCTCGATGTTCCCGGCAGACCCTCGCTTTTGCGCACAACGGATGTGTTTCTGCGCACAATGGGCGTGAGCGAGCTGTCTGAGCTTCCGGAACTTCCCGATATCTCAGCCAGCGACGGGGCAAAAAAGCTTGAGGATGCTATCGAAAAGCTTAACACCGTCGGTGAAAACCAGCTCAGCATTGATGAAATACAGTAAAATCAGGTGGTGCAATTGAAAGCATTATTTCTTATTCTGCTTGCGATTGCACTGCTTTTTTTTATAAAAATAAGCTTGCACGCAAGCTATGATGCGACCGGCACAAGGGTCTGCATTAGCACTTTGGGCATAAGAAAACCGCTTTTGCCGCAGAAAAATAAGTCCAAGCCGAAGCAAAAGCTGAACTTTTGGGATATATACTGCACCGCAAATGCGTCGCTTAAGGCGTTTAATAAGGTTAAGCACGGTATCGTTATTGAGCATATTGACATAATCTGTATCTGCGCAGACGATGATCCATATACGGCAATCATGAAGTTTAATGCTGTCAATGCCGGAGTGTATTCGCTGCTGAGTTACTTGGAGAACTGTTCTGAGGTCAAAAACCGTGAAATACACATAGATACGGATATGACCGCCGATAAGTCAGTGATGCAGCTGTCGGCGCAAATGTCCTTAAGAGTAGGGCAGATAGTTTATTTCGTAATATTATTTGTATTTGAAACGATAAAGCTTAAAAGGAGACTTCGAAATGGAAAGCAAACTCAGTGAATTGATGCAGTCGGCAATGAACAGCGTGAAGCGACTTGTTGAGGTCAATAACATTATCGGAGAGCCGATAAACACTGCAGACGGTCTGACCTTGGTGCCAATATCGAAGGTCAGCTTCGGTTTCGGCGGAGCGGGCGGCAGATTACCCGGAAATAACAAGGACGATTTTGGCGGCGGCAGTGCGACCGGCGTGAAAATTGAGCCCATCGGTTTTCTTGCCGTCAAAGAGGGCGGAGTTCGCATGATAAATGTCATGCCGCCAGCACAAAACAGCGTTGACAGGTTGTTTGAGCTTGTCCCGCAGGTGCTCGATAAGGTCAACTTCAAGGATTAAAACGAGTAATATTTGCCCATAATAGCACTACCGAAAGGTGGTGCTATTATAATGAAGAAAACTATAAGTCTAATAATTTGCATGGCGGTTTTAGCCTCCGTGCTCACGATAAACGCCTTTGCGGCGCCAAACGACATATCCGCCAAGGCTGCGATACTCTATTGTGCCGACACAGGTGATACACTGTATGCTAAAAATGCTGATGAGCGCAGACTCATAGCAAGTGTCACGAAGATAATGACGGCCATCGTTGTTATCGAAAACTGCAACTTGGACGAGGTCGTAAAGCTAAAGCCTGAGTGGTGCGCAGTCGAGGGCTCAAGTATGTACCTTGATTACAAAAAAACCTACACCGTAAGGGAGCTTCTGACCGGCATGATGCTCGTTTCCGGCAATGACGCCGCAACGGCGCTTGCCTGCCACTTGTCCGGTGACGAGCGCAGTTTCTCTGCAAAAATGAACGAAAAGGCAAAGCAGCTTGACCTTGAAAACAGCTCGTTTCGCAATCCCCACGGCCTTGACGATGACGAGCACTACTCAACGGTAAGGGACTTGGCGAAGCTTGCTGCCTACTGCATGGAAAACGAGGACTTTAAGCAGATAGTTTCAAGCTATTGTGCCAAGATAAAAGACCAAACCTATTATAACCACAACAGGCTGCTCGTCGAATACGATGGCTGCATCGGTATAAAAACCGGCTACACCATTGCAGCAGGCAGAACGCTTGTTAGTTGCGCCGAAAGAAACGGCATGCGCCTTATCTGCGTCACGCTCAGTGCGCCCGACGATTGGAACGACCATAAGAAACTCCTTGACTATGGCTTTGATAACTATATACTAACAAGCTGCAATAAGGATAATTACAAGCTCGACCTGCCGGTATCGTCTGCTGCCGAGGATAAAACCTCCGCAGTTCCCGAAAACGATATCCTGCTTATCACGCATAAAGACGACAATGTTGATATGCGCCTTGAGGTGCCGAGAATTCTGTTTGCGGGCGGCATCAAGGGCGAAAGGGTCGGAAAGCTCAAGGTATTTGTAAACGGAGAGCTTGCGGCGGAAGAAAACTTGGTTTATACTGAAAATGTGCCGGTTGACAGCTCGGAGCATTTGACGGCGTGGGAGCAATTGCGCAGACTGCTCAACGAGGCCACAAAACCCTTGTATGTTTCGTAGGAGCGCTATGAAAGAGAGATTGCAGAAGATAATATCGGCAGCCGGTGTCGCATCACGCAGAGCTGCCGAGGAGTTTATAAAAAGCGGCAAGGTTACCGTTAACGGCAAAACAGCTATGTTAGGGGACAGTGCCGATATCGACACGGACATTATCTGCATTGACGGCCAAACTATCGGCCGCCGTGCGGATAACACCTACATAATGCTCAATAAGCCCCGTGGCTATGTGACGACGCTCAGCGACGAAAAGGGGAGACCCTGTATAACGGAGCTTATTAAAGATGTGGGCAAGCGGGTGTACCCCGTTGGCAGGCTGGACATGTACTCAGAGGGGCTTCTCATTTTGACCGATGACGGAGACTTTGCAAACCGTCTCATGCACCCATCGCACGAGATGACAAAGACATACCACGCATGGGTAAACGGAAAATGCAGCGATGCTGCGCTTGACCGTCTTCGTGCGCCGTTTAACATTGACGGCTATGAAACCAAGCCTGCCGATGTGGAGATAATATACTCCTGCGATGATTATACTCAGCTGTCGATAAGCATCCATGAAGGCAGAAACAGACAGATACGAAAAATGTGCGAGCAGACGGGATTGAAGCTTACAAAGCTCAAGCGAGTAGCCGAGGGAAAGCTTGAGTTGGGCGCCCTCAAGCCCGGCAAGTGGAGAGTGCTCACTGAGCAGGAATTGCAAGTGCTATCCGAAGAAAACAGATAAAATCAATACTAAAACCGATTTTTTGCCTCAAACAAGCTTAATTTTGCAAGTTTGGGGCAAAAAAATTGCAAAAAGCTATTGCAATTCAGAGAAAATAAAAGTAAACTAAGTCCATGTTTTAAATGGAGATGATACTTGATGGAAAAAGATCTTCTTACTATCCTGTCCGAGGGAAGCCGCAAGTTTTCCAAGGGTCAAAGGATTATTGCAAAATATATATTGAATAACTACGACAAGGCCGCATTTATGACCGCAGGTCGCCTTGGCAAGATAGTCGGCGTGAGCGAATCAACCGTTGTCCGTTTTGCCTCGGAGCTCGGTTATGACGGTTATCCGAGTATGCGTAAGGCTCTGCAAGAGATGATACGCAACAGACTCACTTCCGTTCAACGAATTGAAGTCGCAAAAGACATGATAGACGATACGGATATCGTGAGATCTGTCATAAACAGCGACATTCAGAACCTCCAGGCAACGCTCGAGCTTTTAGAAGAAAAAAGCTTTAACGCCAGCATCGATGCCATAATCGAAGCTAAAAATATTTACATTGTCGGTATGCGCACTTCAACCTCGCTTGCAACGCTTTTGGGGCTGTACCTCAATCTACTGCGCAATAATGTCAATGTCATCCACGATGTCGGCGCAAGCGAAATTTACGAACAGATAATAAGAATAGGCGCAGGTGACCTGTTTATAGGCATAAGCTTTCCTCGCTACTCCAGCCACACGGTGGATGCAATGCAGTTTGCAAAGAAAATGGGCGCAAAGACCATTGCAGTAACAGACAGTGCGGCGTCGCCGTTTGAGGGTCTTGCCGACCTCAGCCTGCACGCAAAGAGCGACATGGTATCGTTCCTCGACTCGCTTGTTGCGCCTATGAGCCTTATAAATTCGATAATCGTCGCAGTCGGCATTAGAAATAAAGAAAATGTCTCGCAGACCTTTGAGAGACTTGAACGAATTTGGCAGGAGCATGATGTCTATGAGCCGGCAGAGAGCTGATGTGGTCGTGATAGGCGGCGGCGCATCGGGAATGATGTGCAGTGCCGTTGCGGCCGAGCGGGGTCTTGATGTCATCCTGCTTGAGCCGAATAAAATTCTCGGCCGCAAGCTGCGCATAACGGGCAAGGGTCGCTGTAATGTGACAAATAACTGCGATATCAAGGAGTTTTTGACGAATATCCCGGGTGACGGCAGGTTTCTATACTCTGCGCTCAACAGACTTTCACCCCATGACACGATGGAACTTTTTGAAGGGCTCGGGCTCAAACTCAAGACCGAGCGTGGAAACAGGGTCTTTCCTGTGTCCGACAATGCAAATGATGTTGCCGGCGCACTCCAACGCTATATGCACCGCAGCGGTGTAAGAATTGAGCGTTGCTCGGCAAAGCATATATTGACCGAGAGCTCAGCTGTCGTCGGAGTTCAGACCGACGAGGGCGTTATCGACTGCCGAACGACGGTCATATGTACCGGCGGACTTTCGTACCCGCTCACCGGCTCAAAGGGTGCAGGCTATAAGATGGCGCAGGAGCTCGGACACACTGTAACAGAGCGGCGTCCCTCGCTTGTCCCACTTGAAAGCGACGATGAGTATTGCGCTCAGATGCAGGGATTTTCTCTAAGAAATGTGACGCTTTCGGCATTTGAGGACGGCAAGCTCATATATAAAGAGCTTGGCGAAATGCTGTTTACGCACTTTGGCGTGAGCGGACCGCTGGTGCTGTCGGCAAGCTCGCATATGCGCAACTTCGGCAAAGCAAATTACACGCTTTCAATCGACTTGAAGCCTGCCTTGGACGAGAAAAAGCTTGACGCACGGCTCCTGCGTGATTTTGAAAAGTATGCAAACCGTGATTTTGCAAATTCCCTCGGCGATCTTGCGGGCAAGGCCATGATACCGGTGCTTATTGAGCTGTCGGGCATTCCGGCCGACACGAAGGTCAACTCCATCACCCGTGAGCAGCGTCACGCTCTGCTAACGCTTTTCAAAAACTTCCCCGTGAGTATTTCCGGTCCCAGACCCATTGATGAGGCTATCGTGACCTCCGGCGGCGTTTGCACAAAGGAGATAAATCCGAGGACGATGGAGTCAAAATTCATCAGCGGCCTTCATTTTGCGGGCGAGGTCATGGATCTTGACGCGTACACGGGCGGCTTTAATCTTCAGATCGCATGGTCAACGGCGTACACCGCCGCAAATTCACTATGAGAGGTAAGATATGATTTCAATTGCAATCGACGGCCCCTCCGGCGCAGGTAAGAGCACTGTTGCGAAAAAATGCGCCGAACGCTTTGGCTTCAGATATGTCGACACAGGCGCAATTTACAGGACTATCGGCTTGGCTGCCTTTAATAGAGGCATCGACACCAAGGACGGTGCTGCTGTCGTGGCCATCCTGCCGGAGCTCGACATTGACCTTATATACAATGATGACGGCGAGCAGCGCATGATACTAAACGGCAGCGATGTTTCCGAGGAAATACGCAGGCCTGAGATATCCATGTGCGCATCGAATGTCTCCGCCATTGCAGCAGTTCGGGATTACCTTACCGATATGCAGCGCAATATGGCGAAAAGATATGATGTAATAATGGACGGCAGGGATATCGGCACGGTTATCTTGCCGAATGCCGATGTCAAGGTGTTTCTCACTGCAAGTGCCGAAGCCAGAGCAGACAGGCGATATAAGGAGCTTATTAAAAAGGGCAGCACTGTAAGCTATGACGAGGTCTTGAGTGACATGAAGCTTCGTGACGAGCAGGACACCAAGCGTGCCGCCGCCCCACTGAAGGCTGCCGAGGACGCAGTATATCTTGACACAAGCAGCATGAGTTTTGAAGAAAGCGTCGATGCCGTTGCCAAACTCATTGTTGAAAAAACGGGCAGACAGCCTATTGCGGAGCAATAAAAATGGAGAAGGTCACAGTTGCAAAAAGCGCAGGCTTTTGCTTTGGCGTGAGCAGGTCTGTCGATATGGCGGAGGAGCTTCTGCGTGACGGCAATGCCTATTGCCTCGGCCAACTTATCCATAACGACGATGTCGTAAAAGTTTTGGCGGCAAAAGGTCTTAGCGTAATAAACAGTCCCGATGAGCTTCCTGACGGAGAAAGAGTCGTGATCCGCTCACACGGCGTTGCAAAAAGCGTGTACGACGCATTGGAACGCAAGCATGCGGTCATCATAGATGCTACCTGTCCCAAGGTCAAGAAGATACATGAGATAGTGTCAAAGGCAAGCGGGGACGGCCGTTTTGTCGTCATCATCGGTATGCACCATCACCCTGAGGTCGAGGCCGTATGCGGCTGGTGCGGCGAGCATACCGTGTGCGAAAACGAGAGCGAGCTTAGTTCGTATTTCGCTGAGCGGCCGGATTTATCGGCAAAAGCGATAACCATGGTTATTCAAACGACGCAAACTCGTACTAATTTTATAGAATGTGCGAATTTCTTAAAAAAAAGATGTACAAATGTAGAAATCTTTGATACAATATGTGGCGCAACATCCATGCGTCAGAAAGAGGCCGCAAAATTGTCGGCTGAATGTGATGCAATGGTCGTGATAGGCGGCAGGCACAGTGCCAACAGCGTCCATCTTGCCGAAATATGTCGGCAGGAATGTGACGATGTCCAGTTTGTCAACAATGCGGAAGAGGTTGATATGGACAGGCTCAAAAATGCCCGTACCGTCGGCGTCACGGCAGGCGCATCCGCTCCTGCATGGATAATTAAGGAGGTAAGTAACAAGATGAGCGAAGAAATCAAAATTGATGCAGCCGCAGCAGAGGAGAAGGAGATGTCCTTCGACGAAATGCTGGAGGAATCCATCAAAACTATATATAATGGAGATAAGGTAACCGGCGTTGTCGTTGCTATTACCGGCACTGAGATCAGTGTCGATATCGGCACCAAGTACTCGGGATTCATTCCTACTACCGAGTTTACCGACGACGGCATTAAGGTCGAAGACGCTGTCAAGGTCGGCGATGAGATCGAAGCAGTCGTTGTCCGCGTCAACGATGTTGAAGGCACCGTTATGCTTTCCAAGAAGCGTCTTGACGCAGCCAAGAGCTGGGCAGCGGTCGAGAGTGCGGTTGAGGACGGCACCATTCTTGAGGGTGTTGTCACCGAAGAGAACAAGGGCGGCATCGTTGTCAATGTCAAGGGCGTAAGAGTTTTCGTCCCCGCATCTCAGTCTGGTCTGCCCAAGGACGCAGAGATGAGCCAGCTTCTCAAGCAGAAGGTTCGTGTTAAGATCACCGAGGTCAACCGTGGCCGCAAGCGTGTTGTCGGCTCTATCCGTGCCGTTGCACAGAAGGAGCGTCGTGAGCGTGCAGAGGCTATCTGGAACGAGATCGAGATCGGTAAGAAGTACCATGGCGTTGTCAAGTCCCTGACCAGCTACGGTGCATTTGTCGATATCGGCGGCATCGACGGTATGGTCCACATCTCCGAGATGAGCTGGAACCGCATCAAGAACCCCGCAGAGGTGTTCTCCGTTGGCGATGAGGTCGATGTTTATGTCATCAACTTCGATAAGGAAAAGCGCAAGATTTCCCTTGGCTACAAGGATCCTGCCGAGAACCCCTGGGCAAAATTTACCGCCGCATATGAGGTCGGTTCCACTGCCGAGGTCAAGATAGTCAAGCTCATGACCTTCGGTGCATTTGCCGAAGTTCTCCCCGGCGTTGATGGTCTTATCCACATTTCCCAGATAGCAAACCGCCGCATCGGCAAGCCCGAGGAAGTTCTTTCTGTCGGCGATGTCGTCGAGGCAAAAATCACCGCTATCGACAATGAGAACCACAAGATTTCCCTGTCTATCCGTGCTCTTTCCGAGCCCGCTCCCGCAGCTGAGCCCGTTGAGGAGGAGCCCGAGTCCGGTGAGGACGCTCTGGTTTACGAGGTCTCCACGACCGGCGAAGCCACCGGCAATGTCGTCGAGGACTGATAATTTTTAACTATAAGTAATTGCCTGCTGACCTGTCAGCGGGCAATTTTTATTGGCATTTCAGCTTTTTTGAATTTGAATGCTTGCAAAAAATCAACATTTTGTGTATAATTGTATACAGAAAAGAGAGAATGGAGGGATAGTCTTGTTTGTTATCGGTGATTATATCGTTCATCCGATGCATGGCGCAGGCGTCATTGAAAACATAGTCAGCAGGAGGATCAGCGGTGATGAGCGAGATTATTATGTCCTTAAGCTCCCTGTGGGCGATATGGTCGTTATGGTTCCTGTCGACGGATGTGAGAGCATCGGCGTAAGACCGGTTATCAGTCATGATGAGGCTGTCGGCATCCTTGATGCGTTTCCCGATATTGAGGTCAGCATGACACAGAACTGGAACAAGCGGTACAGAGAGAACATGGAAAAGATAAAAAGCGGAAACCTGCTTGAGGTCGGCGAGGTCGTTAAGGGGCTGATGTGCCGAGACCTTGAGCGTGGCTTGTCGACAGGTGAGAGGAAGATGCTCCATTCTGCGAAGCAGATTCTCATTTCAGAGCTCGTTATTGCACTTGACACGGATTATGAACATGTTGAGCAAAAGCTCAGCTCGGCTATTTGACAGAGGTTGTTATGTCTGTAATTGATAAGTTTTTTAAGTTTAAGTCCAATACCGGCGATTTCTGCACGGCTGTCATTGTTGCTGCGGGCAACTCGCAGCGTATGGGCAGGGACAAGATAATGATGCCCCTTGGCGACAGGCCCGTCATTGCTCATACGCTCTGCGCGTTCCAAAGATGTGAGCTTATAGACGAGATCGTTGTCGTTACAAGACCCGAGCGGCTTCAGCAGATAGCGGATATCTGCCAAGAGTTTGATATTGATAAGATAAGAAAGATAATCGTCGGCGGCAAAACCAGGGCCCAGTCGGCATATTTAGGCGTTTTGGAAGCAAGCGAAAATGCATCGCTCATTGCAATTCATGACGGCGCTCGCCCGTTCGTGAGCGAGGCGGTTATCGACAGAACGGTCAATTCCGCAAAGCAAAATCACGCTGCCGCACCCGCTGTTTATGCTACCGACACCGTGAGGATAGTAAACACCAAGGGCGTTGCCGTCTCTACACCCGACAGAGACACGGTTGCACTTATCCAGACCCCGCAGGTGTTTGACGCAGATCTAATTAGGAATGCGCTGACAAAGGCAGTTAAGAATGACTTGCGTATTACGGATGACTGCTCGGCGGTCGAGGCGATGGGCGCCAAGGTGACCGTAGTTGCCGGTGAGCAGACAAATATTAAGCTCACCTCCAAAGCTGATGTATATATTGCCGAGAAGATATTGGCTGACAGAGGTACAGATAAATGAGAATTGGTCACGGCTATGATGTCCATAGACTCGTCGAGGGCAGAAAGCTCATTCTCGGCGGCGTTGAGATAGAGTACGAAAAGGGCTTACTCGGCCATTCCGATGCCGATGTTCTGACCCATGCACTTATGGATGCACTTTTGGGCGCTGCCGCACTGGGCGATATCGGTAAGCTATTTCCCGATAATGACGACGCATTTTTAGGTGCTGACAGTGTTGAACTCTTAAAAAAAGTCTGTGCCGCGCTGAAAGAGCACGGCTACAAGCTTGGCAACGCCGACTGCACGATAATTGCGCAGCGTCCGAAGCTGACACCATTTATCGACAAAATGCGTGAAATACTTGCATTTGCAATGGATGCCCCCGTGTCGGCACTGAGCATCAAGGCTACGACCGAGGAAAAGCTCGGCTTTACCGGCGAGGGACTCGGTATAGCGGCTCATGCCGTGTGCTTAATTGAAGAGATTTAACAGCAGTCACTTAGTGGCTGCTTTTTTATGTATATCAGGGCTATTGTATTGCGCATAGAATAGAATAAAAAACTCAGAAGGGGAGTTCTATGCGTTATTTAATCATGTGCCGATCTTTGACCTATGCTCAGCGGGCTGCCCGTGCGCTTGAGCGCTCGGGAATAGGCACCGGAGTCTTAAAAGCGCCTGCCGGTCTCACGGGAAACGGATGCAGCTATTGTGTCGCTGTCTCCGCTGCAAAGGGTCAGAGAGCCGTTAATATTCTCCGTTCGGAAAACCTTCTCCAAGGTAAGGTCTTTCTTCAGAAGTCAGATAACTCGACCGAGGAGGTAAGGCTGTGATATATCTTGACTCTGCGGCAACGAGCCTTATTAAGCCCAAGTCCGTCAGCACCGCAATGCTTAACGCCATGCAAACTATGGCAAGCCCCGGCAGAGGCACGCATATTGCCGCAATGCGTGCAGCAGACAATATCTATAAATGCCGTGAGCTTGCGTGTAGGCTTTTCAATTACGATAAGCCGGAACGCATCGTTTTTACTATGAATGCAAGCCATGCTCTCAACATTGCCATACGCTCAACCGTGAAAAATGGTGATACCGTCTGCATCTCGGGCTATGAGCACAATTCCGTCACCCGCACGCTCAAGGGTGTCGGCGCAAAGATAGTTGTTGCAAAATCAAGACTTTTCGACACGCAGGATGCAATCGATGCCTTTGAAAGGCTGATCCCGCATGTGGATGCCGTGGTGTGCAACCATGTGTCAAATGTGTTCGGCTTCGTCCTGCCGGTATATGAGATATCGAAAATGTGTGAAAAACACGGTGTGCCGTTTATTCTTGACGCATCTCAGTCGGCAGGCATAATAGATATAGATATGCAGAAGCTCAACGCTGCATTCGTTGCAATGCCCGGTCACAAGGGCTTGCTCGGCCCGCAGGGAACAGGCATACTCATCTGCAATGCCGATCCGAGACCGTTTCTCTACGGCGGTACGGGGGCCGACAGCGTGATGCAGGATATGCCTGACTATCTGCCCGATGCTTGCGAGGCCGGAACACATAATGTAGTCGGCATAGCGGGGCTTGCCGAGGGAATAAAATATGTTGCACGGCTCACACCATCACATATCGGCACATATGAGGCATGGTTATGCAGTCAAATGGCTGAGAGCTTGCGCGGAGTTGACGGCCTTGAGGTATTTTCGACCGACAACGGTACTCAGGCAGGCGTACTATCCGTGCGGCATAAGAGCATCAATGTGGAGACCTTATGCGAAAAGCTTGGCGCAAAACAGATAGCGGCAAGATGCGGACTTCACTGCGCACCGTTTGCCCATCAGACGGTCGGGACAATCGGTACCGGCACGCTGAGGTTCAGCTTTTCACCGTTTATAACAAAAAATCAGGTGAAACAAGCAAGCAGTGTATTAAAAAATATCATTATTTCCGAAAAGTTAATCAATAGGTAATTGCCTTTTTGAAAGTTTTATTTTATAATATAGTGATAAAAAATTTTCAGTAAAGCGGCATGCGCATGACCGCAGAAGATAAGTGGTGAATCTAATGAACACAGTTGCGAGCTTTTTCCAAGATATAGGTAGCCTTATATCGACGATAGGCTTTGCCGATATAGTTGATATCCTTATAGTGGCCTACCTTATCTATAAGGTCATTGACCTTATCAGAAAGACGAGTTCCTATAACCTCGCAAGAGGTTTGCTTGTGCTGCTGATTGCCCTGTGGCTGTCGGGAATGTTCAAGCTTGCCATGATTAATTATATTCTGCGTAAAGCGGTCGATATCGGCCTTATTGCGCTTGTCATCATATTCCAGCCGGAGCTTAGGAAGCTACTTGCCAAGATGGGCAGCCGCAACTTCTACGGATTTTTCTCCTCCAAGGCACATGAGTCTACGGAGATCGACGATGCTATCACGCAGACGGTTCTTGCATGTGAGCAGATGTCCAAGACTAAGACCGGCGCACTCATTTTGTTTGAACGCAACATGAAGCTCAACGATATCATGGCCACCGGCACAAGTATTGATGCCAAGATAACAGCCGAGCTTCTTAAAAATATATTTTACCCGAAAGCCCCACTGCACGATGGTGCAGCCGTTATCAGAAAATCAAGGATCGCTGCGGCGGGCTGCGTGCTCCCGCTCACGAGCAATAACAATCTGAGCAAGGATCTCGGCATGCGCCACCGTGCCGGTATCGGCGCAAGCGAGCAGTCTGATGTGCTGGTCGTCATCGTTTCCGAGGAAACAGGAGCGATTTCCGTTGCTGTTGAGGGCATGCTCAAGCGCAACCTTGATAAGCAGACCTTTGAGAAGATCCTGCGCAACGAGCTTGTGCAGGAGGAAGTCAAGAAAAATACGGCGAAGGAGCTGGTCTCCCGTATTTTTGACAAGCATAAGGTGGATGCAAATGAATCAGAAGAAGACAATAAGTAAAATTTATAACAGCAAGGTTTTCTGGATAGTTATATCGCTGCTGTGCTCGTTTGTTATGTGGGCATATATCACGAGCCCCGACACCGGAGATTTTCAAAAGACATTTCGAGGCGTTCAGGTCGAGTTTGCCGGACAGGAGAAGCTGCTTTCTGACCGCAGCCTGTCCATCTCGGATGTTGACACCCAGTCCGTCACCGTGACTCTCAGGGGCAGCCGTAGCAATATCGGCAAACTCAGGGCAAGCGATATCAAGGCCGTCATCGATGTCAGCAACATCAAGCAGCCTAACGACATGACTTGGGCGTATGAGCTTCAGTACCCCGACGGGATAGATACGAGCGATATAACCGTTATCAATAAGAACCCCGAGACCATCAACTTCACAGTCGTCAAAAATGCAACCAAGACAGTCGGTATAAAAGGAAGTTTTGAAGGCGAGATAGCTGAGGGCTGCGTGGCCGAGGAGTTCGTGTTCGAGCCGTCGACCATCGTCATAGAAGGTCCCGAGGAGACGCTTGCAAAGATTGACCACGCATGGGTCACCTTCGGTGAGGGCACGATAGACTCCACCTACTCCGAGGAGGTCGGCTACAAGCTCATGACGGCAGACGGGCAGGAGGTCTCCACGACCGGTTTGGTGCTGTCTGCAAAGGTCATAACCGCAACGCAGCCTTTACTCAAGACAAAGGAAGTGCCGCTTACTGCGAACCTTATCCCTGGCGGCGGCGTGGATGCGGATGACTGCACGGTCACGATTGAGCCTAAGACATTGAAAATTGCAGGTGATACAAGACTTGTCGATGATATTAACAGCATCGTTTTGGGCAGCATCGACCTTGCGTCGTTCCAAAGCAGCTATACCCACACCTTTGCAATAACCCTCGCTGATGAAGTGCAGAACCTGACCGGTGTTACGGAAGCAAAGGTTACCGTTGAGGTGCGCGGAACTCATACAAAAAGCTTTACGACGGATAATATATCGTGCAAGAATGTCACAAGCGGATATTCAGCAAAGATAGACACTGAATCTATTGATGTAACGCTGCGCTCGAAGGACACGGCATCGCTCGATAAGATACGGCCGGACGATATCAGTGTTGTCGTTGACCTCAAGGATTACGGCGCAACGACGGGACAGGTCATTGCAAATGGCACTGTCTATATAAGCCGTGTCGACGGCGTGGGTGCCGTCGGTGATATCCGTGTGTCGGTGACCATTACAAAGGATTAGGAAACGGAGTAAAAAATGACTCAAGATGCAGTTGTAACAAGAGTTTTTCATAATGGATTGGCAGAGGTCGTTGTAACGAGAGGCACTGCCTGCGGCAGCAATTGCGGTAACTGCGAAAGCTGCGCATTCCAAAACGAGCTGAAGGCTATTGCCAAGAACACCGTTCATGCGACACCCGGCGAAAAGGTCATTATAGAAAGCGTTTCGTCGAGGATTTTCAGTGCGGCATTCCTGCTGTATATTGTTCCGTTTATCGCACTGTTTATAGGTTATGCCGTTGCCGCCGCAAATTCGCTCACTGAGGGTATGTGCATAGTCGTTGCTTTTGCGGCCTTTGCCTTGGCGGTACTGATAGTCGTCATATATCAGCGGATAAGCAAACGCAAAAAGCCCATCACATTTGAGATAACTCAGCTGCGCTGACAGGAGGATATAATGATAAAAAGCATGACCGGATACGGCAGTGCAAAAGGCACTGTTGAGGGTATCGAAGTATGTGTAGAGCTAAAAAGCGTTAATAATAAGTTTTTGGACACATCCGTCAGACTGCCGAGGAGCTTCCTCTTTGCCGAGGAGACTATCAAGTCTGCGGTAATGTCGCATATAACACGGGGCAAGGTCGATGTATTCGTGACCGTCGACAGCTCCATGGCGGACGATATGGTCGTCAAGGTAAATGAGCCGCTTCTCAAAGGCTATATCGATGCACTCCAGCATATAGCGGAGGAAAATGACCTTCCGAACGATATTACGGCTATGAGCGTCAGCAGATTTCCTGATGTCTTGAATGTCGAGAAAAAGGAGCTTGATGCCGAAGCGGTCGCCGCCGGCATTCGCGATATCGCCGAACAAGCCCTGTGCGACTTTGATGCAATGCGTATCAGAGAGGGTGCGAAGCTTAAAGAGGATGTGCTCACAAAACTTGAGACGATAGAAAAGCTGGTCACTGTAATCGAGACCGAGTCTCCCAAAACCGTTGAGGAATATAGAGAAAAGCTCCGTCAGAAACTTCTCGAGGTGCTTGGAACATCGGGCATCGACGAAACGAGGATAGTCACTGAGGCCGCCATTTTTGCCGACAAGGTCGCAGTCGATGAGGAGACGGTGAGGCTTCGCAGCCATATGGCGCAGCTCAGAGCTATGCTTGACGGCGGTTCGCCCATCGGCAGAAAGATAGACTTCCTGCTACAGGAGTTTAACCGCGAGGCGAATACCACGGGCTCAAAGTGTCAGAATGCCGATATTGCCCATGTCGTTGTTGACCTCAAGTCTGAGATCGAGAAGATAAGAGAGCAAATTCAGAACATAGAGTGAGGATCGTGCATTGAAGCTTGTTAACATCGGATTCGGCAACATGGTCTCGGCTGAGCGCATCATCGCCGCCGTCAGTCCCGAATCCGCACCAATAAAGCGTGTAATACAGGATGTCAGGGACAGGGGACAGCTCATCGATGCTTCGTTCGGACGCAGCACAAAAGCGGTTCTTGTCATGGACAGCGGACATGTGATTTTATCATCGTTGACGCCGGAGGCTTTGGCGGCACGAATTTCAAACATAAGCGAGGAAGGAATAGAAAATGGCTAAACAAAGAGGAAAACTGATCGTAATTTCCGGTCCGTCCGGAGCGGGTAAGAGCACCGTCGTGTTCAAGGCGCTCGAGGGCAGGGACGATGTCTGCTTCTCGGTCTCTGCGACCACAAGAAAGCCCAGACCCGGCGAGGTCGACGGCAAGGAGTATTTCTTTGTTGACTTGGACAAGTTCAGAGATATGGTCGCAAACGACGAATTTCTCGAGCACGCCGTCTATGTCGCAAACTCCTACGGCACGCCGAGAGCGTATGTGGAAAAGAAACTCGATGAGGGCATGAATGTTCTGCTTGATATTGAGGTTCAGGGAGCGCTCCAAGTCCACGAGAAAATGCCCGATGCGGTCATGATCTTCATTATTCCGCCCTCCATGGAGGAGCTTGAAAAGCGCTTGCGCAGCCGAGGCACCGACTCCGAGCGCAAGATCGAAGCAAGGCTCATCCGTGCCCGTGAGGAGTACGAGGCAGCCACTTTCTATGACTATATCATTATAAATGACGATGCAGACAAGGCGGCAAAGGAGTTTTCCGCAATAATCACCGCCGAGTATTGCAAATATGATTTGAGAAAAAACTTTTTAAGTGAGGTTTGATTGTTATGATGCTTTATCCCCCTGTTGCCGAATTGGTCGAAAAGACCGGCAGCCGTTATCAGCTTGTTAATCTCGTTGCCAAGAGAGCCCGTGACATTTCCGCAGAAGCAGAAGAGACCGGCGAAATTCTCGACAAGAAGCCCGTTTCCGCAGCAATCGACGAGGTCTACACCGGCAAGCTCACCATAAAGAAGTAATTGACCCTACGCTCAGCGGAGCAGTACACTCCGCTGGGCTTTAAACTCTTATAGGAGGCGGCGTATGGCTGAGGCAAAGGTCGCAAAAATTGCGGTTTCTGCCGCTACATACTGGTTGGACAAGCCATACGATTACCTTATTCCCGAAAACATGCAGGGGAAAGTTTCGGCCGGCGTGCGTGTGATAGTACCGTTTTCACGGGGCAACAGGCAGAGCGAAGGCATTGTCCTCGGCCTGTCTGATCACAGTGATTTCGGCGACAAACTCAAGCCGGTGATATCCGTTTTGGACACAGAGCCGGTTTTGACGCTTTCGCAGATAAAGCTTGCGCTTTGGATGCATGACAGACTTTTCTGCACCGTTTACGATGCCGTCAAAGCGATTCTGCCGGCCGGTTTGTGGTTCAAGCCCGACGGCAGCCGCAGGATAAATGACAAAACTGTCGAATTTGTCGACCTTGCGATAAGCGCCGAGGAAGCGTCGGAGACAGCGCAATCCAAGCGCCGCAAAGCACCTCAGCAGGCTTCGATTCTCGAGCTTTTGTGCTCGACTGGCAGAGTTCCGGCGCAGGAGCTTCTGCATTTTACCGGTGCATCGAGGCAGTCGCTCAAAGCGCTTATAAACGCAGGCTTTGTTGCAACCGAGTTTGAGGAGGTTTTCAGGCGGCCGGAGGTTTGGAACGGCGAAATTCAACCAATACCGGAGCTTAACTCAGACCAGCAAAAAGCCTTTGAAGGACTAAGTGAGCTTTTATCTTCCGATAAGCCGCAGGCAGCGCTCCTGTTCGGCGTAACGGGAAGCGGCAAAACGGCAGTTTATATCCACCTCATAGACAAGGTCCTGAACGAAGGCAAAACCGCTATTTTACTTGTTCCCGAGATTGCGCTGACCCCGCAGATGATACGCACATTTTCAAGCTACTTCGGAAACAGCGTTGCCGTTCTTCACAGCTCGCTGTCCATCGGCGAGCGCTACGACGAGTGGAAGCGGGTCAAAAACGGCTCTGCCAGACTTGTTATCGGTACAAGAAGTGCGATTTTTGCCCCGTGCGAAAACCTCGGCCTCGTCATAATCGATGAGGAGCAGGAGGACAGCTATAAGTCCGAAAACTCACCGAGATATCATGCGAGGGATATCGCAAAATACCTTTGTGCAAAGTCAAATTCACTTTTGCTGCTGGGCTCGGCTACACCCGACCTTGAAAGCCGATACTCGGCTCAGATAGGCAGGTACAAATATTTTGCTTTGAGCAAGAGGTACAACAAAATGCTGCTGCCGACGGTCAAGATAGTTGACATGAAACAGGAGCTCAAAAGCGGCAACGGCGGCAATATCAGTGCCGAGCTTCGTGATGAGCTTGCCGAAAACATCGTCCGTGGCGAGCAGAGTATTCTGTTTCTCAACAGGCGAGGGGCAAATAAGCTCATTTGCTGCGGCGACTGCGGCTTTATCTATAAATGCCCGAATTGCAGTGTTTCACTGACATATCACAGCTCAAACAAGCGCCTTATGTGCCACTATTGCGGCTACTCACGCCGGGTTGACGACCGCTGCCCCGACTGCGGCGGGACGCTCAGCTTTGTAGGGGCCGGAACACAGCTCATTGAGGAGGAACTGCACGAGCTTTTCCCCGATGTGCCCGTTCTGCGTATGGATATCGACACCGTCAAGGCTGCCGGAACTCACGAAGCGCTGCTTGAGAAGTTCGACACCGGAAAAATACCAATCATGATCGGTACGCAGATGGTCACAAAGGGACTCAACTTTGAAAATGTCACGCTCATCGGCGTCCTGTCTGCAGACCAAAGCCTGTATTGCGGCGACTATCGCTCGGGCGAGCGTACTTTTTCGCTGATAACGCAGGTCGTCGGCCGCAGCGGCAGAGGCTCAAAGGTCGGTCGAGCGATAATCCAGACCTACACGCCGGATAACGAGATAATCAAGCTTGCGGCGATGCAGGATTACGAAAGCTTTTATGAATCGGAGATACAGCTTCGCAGACTACAAATGACCCCGCCGTTTGCCGATATCATTGCGATTACCGCATCCGGCCAAGATGAAAACATGGTTTTGCGTTGCTGCTCGGACATTCGCAGTACCTTGCGGGTATCTATCACAGACGAGTACGCACGAATACTTGGTCCTGCGCCGCTTTCTGTCGTTAAGGTCAACAATCGTTATAGATACCGTGTCAGCATCAGCTGCAAAATAGATTCCGAGATACGCTCGATCGTTTCGGCGATACTCATAAAATTCAACTCATCGGGTAAATACAAGGGTGTCAGCATTTTTGCCGACTGCAACCCTTCAGATTAAGTATATGGAGTGTACGATATGGCACTGAGAAACATAGTCACTAAGGAAGATAAGATTCTTTACAAGGTCTGCAGACCGGTTGTGAAGTTTAACGAGCGACTTCATCAGCTTCTCGACGATATGGCAGATACGCTTGCTGATGCAGGCGGTGTCGGCCTTGCGGCACCGCAGGTCGGCGTACTGCGCCGTGCGGTGCTCGTTTTGGAGACAAATGTTGAGGAAGACGATGAGGAGTTTGTAATTGAGCTTATTAACCCAGAGATAATCGAGACCTCCGGCGAGCAGGTCGGGGCAGAGGGCTGCCTCAGTGTTCCGGGTGAATATGGCATTGTGCGCAGGCCCGACCATGTCAAGGTCAAGGCACAGGATCGTTTCGGCGAATGGTTTGAGTACGAGGGTGACGGTCTGACCGCACGCTGTATCCTCCACGAGTGCGACCACCTTGACGGTCATCTGTTCCTTGAAAAGTGCGAGAGAATGCTGACCGAGGAAGAGATAAACGGTCCGGCCGAGGAGGAGTAAATGCGCATTGTTTTTATGGGCACGCCCGACTTTGCGGCGGCCTCGCTTAGAAAGCTTATAGATGAAAAGTACGATATTGCAGCGGTTTTTACTCAGCCGGATAAGCCGAGAAACCGTGGTATGCAGATGTCGTTCAGCCCCGTTAAGCAGCTTGCAGTCGATAACGATATCCCCGTATATCAGCCGACAAAGCTCCGTGACGGTACGGCATCGGAGATAATCAGATCGCTTAACCCCGATATTCTTGTTGTGGTTGCCTACGGCAGAATATTGCCGGATGATATGCTGAGCATTGCTAAATACGGCGCTATAAATGTCCACGCCTCGCTCCTACCCAAGTACCGTGGTGCTGCGCCCATCCAGTGGGCTGTGCTCAACGGCGACAAAGTCACAGGCGTTTCAACAATGTACCTCGCCTCCGAAATGGATACAGGTGATGTAATCTACACTGCCGAGACCGGGATAGGCGAGTTTGAGACCTCGGGTGAGCTGTTTGACAGGCTCATGGTCATGGGAGCGGAGCTCCTGCACAAAACCTTGACCGATATCGAAGCCGGAACGGCGCCCAGAACGCCGCAAAATCACGCCGATGCAAGCTATGTTACTATGCTTGACAAGAGCCTCAGCCCCATTGACTGGAACAAAACGCCCCGTGAGATAGTCAAGTGGGTGTACGGGTTGCAGCCTTGGCCGGTTGCTACAATGCATCTCGGCAGCGATACCTTCAAGGTCTATGCCGCCGCCTACACCGAGACCGAGACCGACAAAGCCCCGGGCAGCATTGTTTCTGCCGGTAAAAATGGTATAGAGATCGCCTGCGCAGGCGGTCAAACGGTGTTAATCACCGAGCTACAAGCCCCCGGCAAAAAGAGAATGAAAGCCGCAGACTATCTGCTCGGCCATCCGATAAAAGTAGAGGATTAATATGTCCGACAATGCAAGACTGGCCGTCTTGACTGCCTTAGAGCGATGCAGACGAAGCGGTGCGTGGTCATCGACGGTGCTTGATGCCGTGATAACTAAATATGAGCTTGACAAGAGGTCGGCCGCTCTTGCGTCAACCATTTTCCTTGGCGTCATGCAGAATGTTTCGCTGCTTGACCACTGCATCGATAAAGCCTGCACATCAAAGGGCAAGATCGAGCCCAAGGTTCGTGACATACTGCGCTGTGCGGTCTATCAGATTGCCTTTATGGACAAAATACCCGTAAACGCCGCAGTCAACGAAGCAGTAGAGCAATGCAAAAAGCTTGGTTATTCACGGGCTTCCGGCTTCGTAAATGCAGTGCTGCGTAAAATTTCCTTGAACAGAGAGGCGGCACTAAATATTGAAAACAGAGGTACACCGGAGTATCTGTCCGTAAGGTACAGCCATCCGTTGTGGCTTTGCGAGTATATGGTTAAGCACCACGGATATGAGTTTGCCGAGTGCTTTTTCACCGAGGATAACCGTGAGCCGCAGACGACTGTGCAGGTCAATTCGCTGAAAACAACAGCCCCGGAATTGCTTGCAAAACTCAGCGAAAGCGGAGTTGACGCAAAACCGCACCCATGGCTTGAAAATTGCCTGATAGTCAAGGGGAATGTCACGACATTCAATGGTTTTGACGAGGGACTATTCTATGTCCAAGACCCTGCCGCAAGATCGGCGGTGACGATAGCGGAGCTAAAGCCCGGCATGCAGGTGCTTGATGCCTGCGCAGCTCCGGGCGGCAAGAGCTTTGCCGCAGCGATAGATATGCAAAATAGGGGCAGTATATTGTCCTGCGATCTGCATGAAAAGAAGCTGTCGCTCATAAATCATGGCGCACAGCGGCTTGGCATCGAAATTATTACAACTCAGGCTCGGGATGCAAGAAGCACGATGGATGATAAATTCGATGCAATTATCGCCGATGTCCCGTGCTCGGGCTACGGAGTTATCCGCAAAAAGCCGGATATTCGCTTTAAGCCGGAAACAGACCGCCTTTCACTGCCGGATATTCAGTATGCGATACTTGATAATCTGTCAGATGCGCTAAAGCCGGATGGCACGCTCATATATTCCACCTGTACGGTGTTTCGTGAGGAAAACGAGGATGTTGTGAACCGATTTTTAGCCGGACACCCCGATTTTGAAACAGTACGGTTTACTTTGCCTACCGGCAATGCTGCCGACGGAATGTACACATTTTGGCCGCATATCGATGGCACGGACGGATTTTTTGTATGCAAGCTCAGGAGAAAACAATGAAAGATATAAAATCAATGCTTCCCGAGGAGATAGCAGCCGATTTTGCCGAGCTTGGAGAGCCCAAATACAGGGCAAAGCAGGTGTACAAGTGGCTGACCCGAGGCGTCGGATCGTTCGATGAGATGAGCGATATCCCAAAGTCACTTAGAGAAAAACTCGAAAAGCAGTACACCATTTATAAGCCCAGGGTCATAAAAAAGCAGGTATCCAAGCTTGATGGTACTATAAAATATCTCTGGGAGTTGTATGACGGCAACGCTGTTGAGACGGTCGTTATGAGCTATAAGCACGGTAACACCGTCTGCGTATCGTCGCAGGTCGGATGCAGGCAAGGCTGCGCATTCTGCGCATCGACGATAGGCGGCCTTGTTCGCTGCCTTGAGCCGTCGGAGATACTCGACGAGGTGTTGTTTTCGCAGATAGACTCCGGTAAGCAGATATCCAATATCGTGCTGATGGGCATAGGCGAACCGCTTGATAACTTCGACAATGTCGTAAGATTTCTAAAGCTTGTCAACGACCCTGACGGGATGAATATCGGCATGCGGCATATATCACTGTCAACCTGCGGCATAACCGAGCGCTTTGATGAGCTGGCAGACCTCAACTTGCAGCTTACCTTATCTGTGTCGCTCCATGCACCGGATGATGAAACCCGATCAAAAATTATGCCTGCCAACCGTGGCCGTGGCGTCGATGAGCTCATGTCATGCTGCAAGAGGTATTACGAGAAAACCGGACGGAGAATTTCGTTTGAGTATATAATGATAGACGGTGTTAACGACACTGAGTATCACGCACGGTTACTTTCAAAGCACGCAAGAAGCGTGTGCGCCCATGTAAACCTCATACCCATGAACCATGTCGATGAGCGTGAGTTTCGGCCGTCGACCCCGGGACACATGAAGGCATTCATCAAGATACTTGAGGATAACGGCGTTAATGTTACGGTAAGAAGAAAGCTCGGCGGCGATGTCGATGCATCATGCGGTCAGCTGCGCAGAAAAATTCAGAAGGGCAAGGAATGCTAATGAACAGTTTCGGTGTTACCGATAGAGGTAAAGTCAGAAGCGAAAATCAGGATAGCTATATAGTTGAACACTGCGACAAGCGAAAATGCGTTGTCGCAGTCATCTGCGACGGTATGGGCGGCGCAAAAGCCGGTGATCTTGCAAGCCAGCTGTCGAGCAAGGCCTTTGTCAGCAGAGTATTTGAAGCTCTTGTTGCACCGAGATTTTTTGTCGGCAATCAGGAGAAGCTGCTTCGGGAAAGCTGCGACGATGCCAACGGAGTCGTCTATGAATACTCACGCTTTGATTCGAACTACAACGGCATGGGCACGACCCTTGTCGGTGGAATTATCACCAAACGCAAGGCTTTTCTTGTCAATGTCGGCGACAGCAGAGCTTACTATCTTACGAAAAGTGAGATAAAACAGATATCCAAGGACCACTCTTATGTTGAGGAGCTTGTCGCAATGGGTGCGATCACGAAGGAGGAGGCCAGAACTCATCCTAAGAAGAACATAATCACCAAGGCACTCGGCGTTGACAGCTCGGTTAAGGCTGACTATTATGAGCAGACGCTTCATATGGGCGACGGGATCCTGCTTTGCTCGGACGGATTATCCAACATCGTAACCGATGCTGAGATGCTTGATGCGTTCAGACGCTATAGCACGCCCGAGCAGGTCTGCGATTATTTGCTGAACCTCGCTCTGGACAGAGGCGCAAGGGATAATGTCTCCGTTGTCCTTGTTAAGATTTGATATTTGTAGGTGCTGCTATGGAAAAAAGTACTGATAAATATATAGGTAAGATACTCGATGACAGATATGAGATACTTGAGCTCATTGGGACGGGCGGCATGGCAAATGTCTATAAGGCGCTGTGTCACAGGCTAAACCGTTACGATGCGGTCAAGATAATGCGTGACGATACTGCGGCGGACGAGTGCTTCAGAAGGCGCTTTAGGACCGAGTCGCAGGCAGTCGCAATGCTGTCGCACCCGAACATCGTTTCGGTGTATGATGTGAGCCACAACGAGAATATTGAATACATCGTCATGGAACTTGTTGACGGTATCACCTTGAAGCAATACATGAAAGAGCACGGTGCTCTGCCCACCGATGAAGTGCTCAATTTCAGTATTCAGATCGCACGGGCACTTGCTCATGCGCACAGTAAGGGCATTATCCACCGTGATATCAAGCCGCAAAATGTAATGCTTTTAAAAGACGGCATGATAAAGGTTGCCGACTTCGGCATTGCGGCATTGCAGAACGATATTGAGGAATCATCTAACGAGACTGTCGGTTCGGTGCATTACATTGCACCTGAGCAGGCAAGGGGTGCGGCTGCCGATGCAAGAAGTGACATATACTCGCTCGGTATAGTCATGTATGAGATGATGACCGGCAGGCTGCCGTATGTCGGCAAGTCAGATATTGAAGTCGCAGTCAAGCACATGAACACTGAGGCTGTGCACCCACGCTCCATCGTTCCAGAAATTCCCGAGGAGCTTGAGCGCATTTGCCTCAAAGCCATGGCAACGGATATAAACGACCGTTACCAGTCAGCAGGTGAGCTGCTCGGTGAGCTTGAAAAGTTCAGAAAGCATCTTGCCGAGGCAAAGCTTGATGTCTCGTCTCAAGGCATTGACATGGAAAACATCGAGGCCGAGGAGACAGGCAACCGCAGGAAGAAATCCAAGAAAAAAAGAAAATTTGCTCTTGGCTCGGGCGTTATTGCCGTTTTGATACTCATTATCCTTGTTCTCGTGTTCGTTAACGGATATTTTATCAAGGATCTGTTCTCAACGCCCGACAAGGTAGAGGTGCCGAATTTTGTCGGCCGGGTTTGCGACGATGTGACCAATGATGCCGATTATCAGAGTAAGTTCAAGTTCACCGTTACCTTCAAGGTCGACCCCGATCACGACTCCGGCATAATCATTGAGCAGACCCCGAGTGAGGGCGAGAGCAAGGTCATAAAGAATAAGGACGACAAGATAGATGTTGAACTTGTTGTTTCCACCGATGTGGTACCCGATGAAGTAAACGGCGAGAAGATCGTCCCTGATGTCGTCAACAAAGAGCTTAACGAGGCTATACAACTCGTCAAAAAGGCAGGTTTCAAATACGAGGTCAACGAAGCACCGTCGCCGAGCATCACGAAGGACTATGTTATCTATTCAAGTCCGGCGGCCGGCGAATCTGCCGATGAGGGTTCGGTTGTAACAATAACTGTTAGTACGGGCCCGGAGGATGAGCTTACTGCAGTGCCAAATCTTGTCGGACTATCCAAATCCGCTGCAATAAACAAGATAGAAAGCAGCAAGCTCAGTGTTGGCTCGATTGAGACAGTCGACAGCGAATATGAGGCAGGGACCGTCATCTGGCAGAGCCTTGAGGCCGGCAAAAGTGTCACCGCACGCACGAAGATTAGCATTCAGATATCCTCCGGCAAGACCGGTGTTGAGGCATAATTCATGGAGGGAACGATTGTCAAGGCTTTAAGCGGCTTTTATTATGTAAGCTGCGATGAGCAGGTTTACGAATGTAAGGCAAGGGGCAAATTTAGGCTCGATGGCACTTCACCACTTGTCGGCGATAAGGTCAGCTTTGCGATAGATCAAAACGGAAAAGGCTTTATAGAAAAAGTTTTTGATCGAAAAAACAGCTTTATAAGACCAGCCGTCGCAAATATTGATGCTTTGGTCTTTGTTGCCGCCAACACGAACCCCGTCACTGACCCATTTCTTATCGACCGTGTATCGGTCATTGCCGAAGAAGCGGGCTGTGAGCTCCTCGTCTGCATCAATAAGGTCGACATTGACCCTGCCGATGGGCTCTATACTATATACACGGGCTCGGGCTTTACTACACTGCGCACCAGCGCCGCAACAGGGCTGGGCATTGCCAAGCTCAAAGCTGCGCTCAAGGGCAAGATAAGCGCCTTTACCGGTAATTCCGGCGTTGGCAAATCAAGCATATTAAACTCGATAGTTCCCGAGTTTAATATCGAGGTAGACGCCGTTAGCAGCAAGCTTGGTCGTGGCAAGCACACGACCCGTCATGTTGAGCTATACGATATTGGCGACGATACCTTTATTGCCGACACCCCGGGCTTTGCCTCATTTGATATCGAGATGATGCAAACCATCGATAAGCAGGAGCTTCAGTACGATTTCAGAGAATTCAAAAAATATATCGGCAACTGCCGTTTTAATGACTGTGCCCATATGAAAGAACCCGGATGCGCCGTGACCGATGCTCTGCGGAGAGGCGAGATTATGCCAAGCAGATATCAGTCATACAAGCGCCTGTACGAGCTTAGCGCTCAGAGCAATTTCTGGAAAGCTAAATAATTTAATAAAAAAACCGCCTTCCGCATAGAGTTTAGTAACGCTGTGCAGGGAGGCGGTTTTTTGCATAAAGGTGGACATTCGATCATTGCCATGATCGCAATACTGCTCGGAATAGTCATAATCTTATCCCTCGTTTTGCCGTCTCAATTTTGGTGGTTTGCCTTGGCGGCCGGCCTTATCTCGTTTGGAATATGGCTCAACAGGTGCAGATAAGCGAATATTGCAAAACTTGGCCACATATGATGTACAAATACAATAGCAAGGGAGACGCTTATGGATATTTCACTTGAACGAAGGTTTTTAAGCAGCTTTAAGCTGATAGGCAGCGGCAAAAAGGTTTGCGATATCAGCTCCGATATCGTTGTTCCCGACACAAAAGAGGACATCCTCCGAGTTATAATGACAAATGCAGAGTATTCAATACGCTCAAAGGATGTCGAGTCCGGCAGGGCAGTGATGCACGGCGAGCTCAAGGTGACAGTTGTATATGTTCCCGAATCGGGAGACGGTCTCTGCACACTAAGCACGGACATTCCGTTTGAGTGCGAGTTTGAGGTCAGCTCTGCAGACAGCGGCTGTGCAGTTGTTGCAGAGCTTGATGTGATATCGGTCGATACACGGATACTCAACCCGAGAAAAGTCATGATCAACGCCCAGGTCGGCGTAAGTCAAAAATGCTACTGCAATTGTGATTTCAGCTGGTACACCGCACCGGCGGAAGCGCCAAAGAACACATTTTTAAGGAATAGCAGCGCCGATATAAGGCTCATAAATCTCGTTTCCGAAAAGACTTTTTCACTCGAAAATAGCTTTGTACCGCAAGGCATCGATAATGATGCACAGCTCGTTACAGCGTCAGTTTATTTCTGCGCCGACTCCGCCGAGGCTGTCGGCTCAAAACTAATAGTCAAGGGTCACGCCGATATAAAGGCGGTGTTTTGCAGCAGAGCAAATATTCAGATTGCAGAGACAACGCAGAGTTTTTCGCAGATATTCGAGCTTCCAGAGCGGGATATTATGCCCGACTACACAGTCGACATTTTGCCGACCGGTGATTTCTTCGAGCTAAAAGACGGCAATGTATCGTTCGAGATACATGCCGTTATGCAGATAGTTTGCACCGAAACGAAAGCAATCGAGTTCGTCGAAGATGCATATGTCTGCGGCGCTGAAACTGCACTCGACGAGGAGGACAGAACTGTTTGCATAAGCGAAAGGACGCTTTGTCAAACCGAAACTGCCCAGTTCACACAGTCTGCCGACTTTGATATAGAAAAGGTGCTCTACTTGTCCGGCATCGTCGGAACTCCTAAGGTATCAGACGGCGAGCTCACCGTACCGCTGACAGTCGAGGGTGTCTGCACATCGGTCGATGAACAGATTCGCTCAGTCAAGCTCCACGGAAGCGCAAAGTTTGAGCTTGAGATCGAGGAAAACGAGACTATAGACAGCACCACGGCTTGCATCTCATCCCTCAAATCAAGCATAAACGGCAAAGACTTGACCGTCACTGCAGCTGTTGCGGCGCAGGTGCAGCTAAAGCAAACTCGTACACTGCAAATCGTAAGCTCTATGACAGTAACCGAGCCGAAAGAAAGCATCCCAACCGCGTCCGTTTACATGTGCATGGCGCAGACAAACGATCTTTGGGATATAGCAAAGCATTATAGCTCAGACATAGAAATGATCATCGCACTGAACGAATTAGACGAAGACGCCGATATAGTCGGCAGACTTCTTATAATTCCGAGAATTAAATGATATGAAAAGGCTCCGCAATGCACTGCATTGCGGAGCTTAATCTATATTGGGTTTACCAAGTAACGCTGCCGGTGCTGTCCAGCGGAGCGATGCTTATAAAGGTCTTGCCGACGCCGAGGGCGAGGGGAGTGCCGTCGGAGAGGGTGTAGTGGAAGTTGTCGTTGCGGTCTGCACGCTCCCACTTGATCTCGACATACTTGCCGCCGTTGCAGAAATAACCCGTGCCGGAACCAACAAGGTTCATTTCACGATGTCCCTTCCTATCGACAACGCTATTGCCGACATTAAGGATAATAACATTTGCAAAGTCAATGTGCTTATCGTTGCCGTCCGTGTACTCGGTACCGCTGATAAATGCATTGTAGCAATTACGGTCAGCAACATACTTGAGGGTGGTTGCTGTGCTGCTGAGGTACTTGATGGTGAATTCCTTGGACTCCTTATCGCACTGAGAAGCTGCATCGGGGCTGAAGATGAGACCATACTTGGTGTCGAAGCTGTCAGAGTGCTCGAGGTCAAACTTCTTTGCAGCGTACTCTGCGATCTTGTCGCCCTTAGCATAGAGGGTATGCTCGTAGCTTACACGGCCGACTCTGTCCTTATCACGAACCCATGCGCTGCCGCCTTCGCCGAAGGTCGCATCAATATCGCTGACACCGTACTGCTTGATATCGGCTCTCGCCTGGTCGCTGTGGCCACAATGCACATAAATTGCGTCATATGCCTGAACGAGGCTGACATAGTAGGGACGGGCGCTGCGGATATAACCGACATCCGTCTGACTTATATCGGTGAACACGGCCATCATACGGGTAATATCCCCCTCAACAAGCGCCTCATAAACAATGCTTGCGTTGGCAAGACCCTTGCAGGGACGGGCGCTGGGGTGATTGTTTATCATAACACAGTAAGGACGGGCAGAACTTGTATCCGTCTCAACGGTTTCACCGGTAAGGGGATTGATAGGACCGGTGACGACCTCGTTTACGGCAAGTCCGTCAGTGTCCACATTGGGAGCCTTGCCGGTATCTTCCGTCTTGCCGCAGCCGGTAAAGAGCACGCATACACAGCATGCAGACAGAAGAAGTGAGAGTAATCGTTTCAAATCGAAACACCTCGCATTCAGTAGAATTTTGCTATATAATAATACTACGATATAAGCCTGTTGTCAAATATTCAAATGTATGTTAATATAGCATCGGAGATGATAATATGAATGTTTATTTAGATACAAAAAACGCTATAACCGAGCTTGTTGAAAAGTCGAAACTCAAAGCCGGTGACCTTGTTGTCGTAGGCTGCTCGTCCAGTGAGATACTCGGCGAACACATCGGCAAGGGGTCTTCGCCCGAAACCGGCGTTGAGGTCGCAACGACCATTCTGTCCGTCTTAAGTGAAAAGGGTATATTTCTTGCCGCCCAGTGCTGCGAGCACCTTAACCGTGCACTTGTCATCGAAAGGGAAGCGGCGGAAAAATTCATGCTAGAAGAGGTCTGCGTTCGGCCGATGCCCAAGGCCGGCGGCTCGTTTGCAACAGCGGTATACGATAATATGAAAGATCCTGTTGTTGTCGAGCATGTCAAAGCCAAGGCCGGACTTGATATCGGCTGCACGCTCATCGGCATGCACCTTAAGGATGTTGCCGTCCCGCTGCGGCTCACAGTCAAAACCATCGGCTGTGCAAGCGTCAATGCAGCATACACGAGGCCCAAGCTCATCGGCGGCGTAAGAGCTCACTATCCCGATTAAGTAATAAAAAAGGACACAATGTGTCCTTTTTTATTACTTAATTTTAATTCCGCAGTCGCTCATTGATTTTAAGAGTTTCTCCTCGTTCGACTGATACATAGTGGTCAGCGGTAGACGAAGTTTACCGTTATCAAGGCCCATGTGCTTCATTGCGGTCTTAACCGGAATAGGATTTGTCTCTATAAACAGGTCAGAAAACAGGGTTGCGTACTTAAAATAGAGCTTTTGCGCATCATCAAAATTGCCCTCAAGGCACAGCGAGCAAAGCTTTGAGACTGCCCCCGGTACGATGTTTGATGCGACAGATATAACGCCGAGTGCGCCCATCGCCATCATCGGGACGGTGTTGTCGTCATTACCGCTCCAGATATACAGATCGTCACCGCATAAGGCTCGTGTCATGGCAAATAGACTGAAATCGCCGGACGCTTCCTTGATACCATTTATGTTTGGGTGCTCCGACAGCTTTTTATATGTCTCCGACTTGATGCCGATGCTCGTTCTGCTTGGGACATTGTATACTATCATCGGTATATCGACTCTATCGGCGACATATGTAAAGTGCTCGACCAGTCCCTTTTGCGTTGTTTTGTTATAGTACGGCGTGACCATCAAAATACCGTCGGCATCGCATCTCATGGCGCATTGAGCAAAACCCAGTGCCTTTTTAGGGTCGTTGCTGCCGACGCCGGCGATTATCTTCATGCGCCCCTCGTTATAACGGCACACGAATTCGATCAATGCCTCGTGCTCGTATCGGGTCATGGTTGCATTTTCGCCGGTCGTTCCGCAGACAACTATTGCCGCCGTGCCGTTATCATACTGAAAGTCGACCAGCTCCTTCATTTTCTCAAAGTTTATGCCGTGCTCGTCAAAGGGCGTAACTATTGCTGTACAGGAGCCCTTGAAAATTGGCGTTTTAACCATAATAATCCTCCAATCACATATCGCTGACAATAATATATTCATTTACAAGTCTGCGTATGATATATAATCGTTGAAATTGCTGCGCTTCCGTATTATAATTAAATTCCACGAAATATTGATAAGGAACGGGCAATATGTCAAACACGGTCAAGAATTTTATAACGCTTATGCTGACAGTTTGCTTAACCATTGCGGCAGCACCAGCAGCTAATGCCGGCGAAGCCAAAGCGCCTGCACCTGCGTATTTTGACCTGCCCGTGGTCATCAAAACAATAAAGGTCGGTCTGCGCTCCGGCGGCTCTTCCGTGTATGAGGCGAGACTTCTCAACAGTGTCGGGAGCGGTTATCTGTTTGGCTATTTTGACTATGCTCGGCAATTTCACGAGCTCGGCAAGACCGAGGTTACGGCGCTATCCATGCGTGGTGACAGCGGTTTTACGCTGCCCGACGGTATGGTCGTCGGCCCATGGCACATGGTACTGAACAAAAAATTCAACGACTTTGCATCCGCTAAGAAGTATGCCGATACGCTTTGGGGAGGTTTTCCCGGCTATATCAACGGTGAGTACAAGGTGCTCGTAGGTGCTTATGCCGATGAGACTAAAACAATGTCGGCCATAAAAAGCCGCAGCATGGATGCAAAACCCTTTACCGGCAGTAGGTATTCCGTGCTTGCCGCCGAAACCGACACTTCGGAGCTTCAATTTCTCATGGATGTTGGCGAAGGAACGAACTTAGCGATCCGACCGGTCTCAAAATCCGAAAAAGCCGAAACATGGTTTGACGGAAACGCATATCACGGCGATTTTCAGTATACACGCTCCGGCGGTGGGCTCACCGTCATAAACTTTGTTGACCTTGAGGACTATGTCATGGGCGTTTTGCCATATGAAATGCACGGTGACTGGCCGCAGGAGGCGCTCAAAGCTCAGGGCGCCTGTGCCAGAACTTACGCCATGAACAACATAAACGCATACATAGACCGTGGCTTTGATGTCAGAAATGATACATACAGTCAGGTCTACCGTGGCGTGACCGGCACTGTCGAGAGTACTAACAAAGCTGCAACCGAAACTTCGGGAGAGTATGTGCGATATAGAGGCTCTGTGTGCAAGGTGTACTATATGTCGTCCGATGGCGGAGCTACCGACAGCAGCGCAAATGTGTTTTCACAAAAGCGTGCTTACCTAAGCGGTGTTAAGGACGATAACGAAAAGGATATCGAGTACTACAACAAGTCGTGGAAAACCGAGCTTTATGACACCAATGTTATGTACCGGCTTGCTATGAGCGACTATGAGCTTGCCGATATCGCCGATATCAAGGTCACAAAATCCGATATGGGCAATGTAATAAAGCTTGTGTTTAGTGACTCAAAGGGAAATACGGTCACGCTTTATGGCGAAGACTGCTTTAGGGTAACCGGTTTTAACAGCCTCAGGTATGATGTTTCAAGCTATGAAAACGAGCAAAAGGAACGCATATGGGTGTTCAAAGGCAGCGGCTGGGGGCATAATTGCGGCATGAGCCAGTGGGGCGCTTACGCAATGGCGCTGAATAAGAGCGCAAACTGTGAGGAAATAATCGATTTTTATTTTAGCGGAGCATATTTAGGATGAACAAATCAGATTTTGACTTTTACCTGCCGGAGGAGCTGATAGCTCAAACTCCGCTCGAAAAAAGAGATACATCACGCCTTTTGCACTTAGATAAGCAGACGGGCGAGATAGAACATAAGCATTTTTATGATATCAAGCAGTACCTCCACGAGGGCGACTGCCTTGTGCTCAATGATTCGAGAGTGCTGCCTGCAAGACTCATCGGTGCAAGGCCGACTGGCGGCACAGTTGAGCTTGTTCTGCTCAAGGATCTCGGCGATAACCGCTGGGAGTGCCTGAGCCGTCCGGGTCGGAAAACCAAACCTGGGCAAGAGCTTGTATTCGGAAACGGCGAGTTGACAGCAGTAGTTGAGGAAGTGACGCTGGGCGGAAATAGGATAGTCAAGTTCAGCTACGAGGGTATATTCCTCGAAATTCTCGAACGCTTGGGTAAAATGCCGCTTCCGCCGTATATCAAGGAGGAGCTGCAGGACTCCGAACGCTATCAGACCGTTTACTCGAAGGAACTCGGCAGCGCCGCCGCACCGACGGCTGGTCTGCATTTTACAAAGGAACTGCTGGCGGGGATAGCGGATATGGGCGTTAAGATATGCTATGTGACGCTGCATGTCGGCCTTGGTACTTTCAGGCCCGTGAAGGCGGATAAGATAGAAGATCACGAGATGCACTCCGAGTTTTGCATTGTACCCGAGGAAACCGCCGAGACTGTCAACGCCGTCAAGAGGGCAGGAGGCAGGGTCATCGCCGTCGGCACGACCTCATGCCGCACGCTTGAAAGCTTCACAACCGAGGACGGCACACTTCAGGCGACCTCCGGCTGGACTAATATCTTTATTTACCCGGGATATAAGTTTAAGTGTATCGATGCACTGATAACAAATTTCCACCTGCCCGAGAGCACGCTTATTATGCTCGTGTCTGCCTTGGCAGGCAGAGAGAATATCCTCAACGCATACAACACGGCAGTTAAGGAGCGATATAGATTTTTTTCCTTTGGCGATGCCATGATGATCGAATAATTAGTAAGGCAGGAAACCTATGTACACATTAAAAAAGCAGGAAGGCCATGCCAGACGAGGCGAGTTTGAGACCCCGCATGGAACCGTGCAGACGCCCGTTTTTATGAATGTCGGCACGGCTGCGGCAATAAAGGGTGCACTTTCTGCGGCGGATCTTAAAACCATCGGCTGTCAGATCGAGCTATCAAACACCTATCATCTGCATTTGAGACCCGGCGATGAGATAGTCAAGACCATGGGCGGACTTCACAAGTTCATGACTTGGGACAGACCTATTCTAACCGACAGCGGCGGGTTTCAGATTTTTTCACTTGCAAGCCTGCGCAAGATAAGCGAAGAGGGAGTTAAGTTTAATTCTCACATCGACGGCAGACATATATTTATGGGTCCTGAGGAGAGCATGAGGATCCAATCGAACCTCGGTTCGGATATCGCGATGGCCTTTGACGAGTGCATCAAGATACCGTCGCCCCGTGACTATGTTCAAAAGTCCTGTGACCGCACATATAGGTGGCTGGCAAGGTGTAAGGCGGCGCTCAACGAGTACAACAGCATGGACGATGCGGTAAATCCCGGACAAATGCTGTTCGGCATTAACCAAGGCACAACATTTGCCGATATCAGAATAGAGCACATGAAGAAGATAGCCGAGCTCAACCTCCCGGGCTATGCCATCGGCGGACTTGCGGTGGGGGAGACCCATCAGGAAATGTACGATACGATTGAGGTGGTTGAGGAATACATGCCCAAGGACAAGCCCCGCTACCTAATGGGTGTCGGCACACCGGGTAATATTATCGAAAGCGTTTACCGTGGTGTTGATTTCTTCGACTGTGTTATGCCGGCGCGAAATGGCAGACACGGACACCTTTTTACTTGGAGCGGAATTATCAATATCAAAAACGAAAAGTACCTGACAGACGATAAGCCCATTGACCCCGAGTGCGACTGCCCTGTGTGCAGAAGATACAACAGGGCATATATCAGACATTTGTTCAAAGCAAACGAGATGCTGGCCATGCGCTTTGCCGTAATGCACAATCTCTATTTCTATAACAAGCTTATGGAAAACATCAGAAAATCGCTCGAGGACGGCAACTTCGGCGAGTTTAGGGGCAAATATTCAAAATTGTTGGATACGAGGATATAAAACACTTGAAAATATAGTGTTTAATATGTATAATAATCCTCGTAAAATAAAAAACTAATTATATTTAAGGAGTATACTAATGTTAACCTCTACATCAGGCGGCGGCAATCTTCAGATGATCCTCATTCTTGTTGTTTTCTTCCTCATCATGTATTTTATCATGATCAGGCCCGAGAAGAAGAAGCAGAAGAAGATAGAGGCTATGCGCAATGCACTTACTGTCGGTGACGAGATTGTTACCATAGGCGGCATTATGGGCGTTGTTGTAAATGTTACCGAAGACAGCATTACAATCGAGACCGGCGAAGACAAGGTCCGCATTAAGTTCAAGAAGTGGGCTGTCAGCAGCAATGTCAGAGCAGAAGCTGCCGAAGCCAAGGCAAAAGCAAAGAAGTAAAATTTAGCATTAAAATCCCCCTGAGCTAATAAGATGTACAAACATCTTTAGTTCGGGGGGATTTTTTTGCAGTCATCAAAAACGGTAAAGATAAACGGCAGAGCAATAGTGGTATCGGCGATAGTGGGCTTGGCGGTTACGATAATATTGCTCTTGGCGATATCGGCACTGATGCAAAGCGGAAAGCTCAACGAGGATAGCATAGGCGCCGTGCTCATCGTAATTAACATAATCGCAGGTTTCGCATGCGGCATTACGGCTCGCTCATCCGGTAGGGAAGGAGGGAGCTTAAACGGACTGCTTGCGGGTTTGGCGTATGCCGGACTTATAATTTTGGTTGCGTTTTTACTGGATATGCAGGCGCCGCAGGTAGCAGCGATGGGCAAAATATTAGTCATATCGCTGGTAAGCAGCTTTATCGGGAGCAAGTTCAATTTAGCTAAAAGTAACAAAAAATTACGTAAAAAGCGCAAATCATGAATTTTCAATAACTATTTGTAAATAGGAATTGCGGTTTACATAATCTTAAGTGATTACCTACATGTTGTGCTGTAATTGCCGAGCAATTACGAAATATAGTGAAAAACCCCTGTGAATTCAAGCTTATAGAAAAAGCCGGTGTCGTGGTTAACATAACTCAGTTAACATAATATACGGTCATAATTAACAAAAATCATCATTTTTCTTAAAAAGTCTTGATTACAACGAGAATTTGTATTATATTTAGTTTACCTAAGTTATTATGTAAATTTAACCGTTATTCTCGTGGTCACAAGGCTGCATTTGAGGTGACGGTATGAAAACTGAACTGCTTCATAAACCGGCTCGTCATCTTCGTGTTGATAGCTCCGGTTTATTGTTGATGTGCCTAGCTTTTATGCTTGGCCTTGGCGCTTATGTTCTTATGAAGCCTTCGTTCCCGCAGGCGGTGAATGGGGTGTATGCGATAGTCAATCTTGACTACCGTGTCTTTGGTTGCATTTTATTTTTGCTGCTCGTGCAGCTAACGGCGTTTTCAATCATCGGAACGGTCATTCTTCCGGTGTTGAATTTCGCCTTTGGGCTTGTGCTTGCTATGTCGCTGGCTACCATAATGCCGGCCGATAAGCTGAGCATTATATTTATCGCCAAAGCTTTTTCCTCTGTTTTGGTGCTCATTTTTTCTGTCTTGGCATTTTCGTGCAGCTCCGCTACCTCTGCCAAGAGGCTGTACGGCAAAATGCGAAGCGACAGAAGATTTAAGGTGGAGCTAATTAAAACGCTTGTGCTCGGCGCTGCGTTCGTTATCTTGTCAGTTATCGGAGTTTCCGACATAAATAAGATTTTTTAGAAAGGGGGTCGGTTGAATGCTTAATTCAGAGTGCCTTGAAATTTTCAACAAGTATCTTACTGAAGTTAAAAAGTGTTCACAGAATACCCTCAGTTCATATCTGCGAGATATCAGGCAGTTGAGCGAGTATATGGAGGCCCATGTGGATGACAGCCTCGACAAAGTGACCGAGGAAGAGCTGTCCGATTATATAAGCTGGCTCAAGGGCAACGGCAAATCCGTTGCGACCGTCAGCCGTGCGATCGCTTCCGTCAAGTGCTTTTACGGACTTTTGGTGACAGAAGGGTATATCGAAGAAAGTCCCGCTGCCAAGCTCGTTCCCGATAAGGCAACTCAGAAGCTTCCGCAGATTCTCACAAGCAAGGAAGTCGAGCTTCTGCTTGAGCAGCCCTCGTGCACCGATGCAAAGGGCTACCGTGACAGAGCAATGCTCGAGCTTCTCTATGCAACGGGCATCAGGGTCAGTGAGCTTATCTCACTTAATATCAATGATGTCAACACCTCTGCCGGCGTCATCCGCTGTGCAAGCAAGGACAAGGAGCGTTTTATCCCGCTTTATTCGACTGCGATCAAGGCACTTTCAGAGTACATTGAGTTTATTCGCCCGCAGATGATTGCCATGCCCAACGAACAGGCGCTGTTTGTCAATGTAAGCGGTGAGCGTATGTCGAGACAGGGTTTTTGGAAGATAATAAAGTCCTATCAGCAAAAAGCGCACATAGAAAAGACGATAACTCCGCACACGCTACGGCACTCTTTTGCAGCGCATCTGCTTGAAAACGGTGCCGACCTCCATTCCATTCAGGAAATGCTCGGACATGCGGATATATCTTCGACTCAGATATACTCCCAGCTTATCAATAAGCAGCTTAAGGATGTTTACAATAAGGCTCATCCGAGAGCGAAATAAGCGTCAAACTCCCCACCGAGTGTGGGGAGTTTTTATTGTTGCGAATGGTGAGTAAGTGTGTTAAAATTTACTGATAGGAAGTGATGATCTTGCGGATATTAGGCATAGACCCCGGGCTTGCGACCGTCGGCTTCAGCATAGTCGATGTTGAAAAAAGTAAAATGAAGCTCGTGACCTGCGGAGTTATAAGCACGCCGGCGCACACCTCGCTCTCCAGCAGGCTGGACAGGATATTTGAGGACATGAACGAGCTGATATCGTCGTTTAACCCCAATGTCATGTCAATTGAGGAGCTTTTTTTCAACACCAATATTACAACCGGCATAGCCGTCGCCCATGCAAGAGGAGTAATACTTCTTTCAGCATACAGGGCAGGCGTACAGGTATTTGAATATACCCCGCTCCAAGTCAAGCAGGCCGTTGTCGGCTATGGCAGAGCCGAGAAAAATCAGGTCATCGACATGGTCCGCAGAATACTTGCCCTTCCAGCAGCACCGAAACCCGACGATGCGGCCGATGCCGTGGCGCTGGCTATTTGCCACGCTCGAAGCTCCACATCGCTTTTGAGTAAAGGAGTAACAGATATATGTTCTACTATTTAGAAGGTATAGTTTCCGATATAGATATAAACCTCGCCGTCATTGACTGCGGCGGCGTAGGCTATGCTGTTAATACGACCGCAAATACGCTTTCAAGGCTCAAAACCAAGGAAAAAGCAAAGCTTTATATATCCGAGTATATTAAGGAAGATTGCTTTGACCTCTACGGCTTTGCAACGCTTAGCGAAAGACGCTGTTTTGAAATGTTGCTGACCGTGTCCGGCATTGGTCCGAAGGCTGCACAGGCAATACTTTCGACCAGCACACCGGAAGCGCTTGCTATGGCAATTATGAACGGCGACGAAAAGGCGATAACAGTTGCACAGGGTGTCGGCAAAAAAATAGCACAGAGAGTCATTCTCGAACTTAAGGACAAGGTCAGCAAGGAAGCAAATGTCGTTGCGGCCGAGATGCCTGCGGTTTTAACGCCGGCAGACGGCGACTCAAGAAACGATGCAGTTGCCGCCCTGATGGTGCTCGGCTACTCCGCACCCGAAATAAACGGCGTGCTGCGCCGCATGGATGTAAGCGGAATGACGACTGAGCAGATAGTGAAGATAGCGCTTAAAAATCTTATGTAAGGAGGCGTCATATGAGCATCAATTTTTCCGATGGGCTTGAAGATCAAGCCATGGTCACAAGCTCTTCAATCTTACCCGAGGATGCCGGTGAAGGCGGTCTGCGCCCCAAGACTATAAGTGAATATATCGGTCAGGAAAAAGCTAAAGACAATCTAAGTGTGTTCATTGACGCTGCCAGAATGCGCAACGAGCCGCTTGACCATGTCCTGCTACACGGTCCTCCGGGGCTTGGCAAGACAACGCTTGCGGCTGTCATTGCAAACGAGATGGGCGTCAATATGCGCATCACCTCTGGTCCTGCGATAGAAAAGCCCGGCGACCTCGTCGCTATGCTCACGAACCTCAACGAGGGAGATATCCTGTTCGTTGACGAGATACACAGGCTCAATAGAGCCTATGAGGAGATACTTTACCCTGCGATGGAGGACTATGCGATAGACATCATCCTCGGAAAAGGCCCCTCGGCAAACTCGCTGCACCTTGAACTTCCGAAATTCACGCTAATCGGCGCCACAACCCGCTCCGGCCAGCTTACCGCTCCTCTCAGAGACCGCTTTGGTGTTACGCTGAGACTTGAGCTTTACACGCCCGACGAGCTGTGCAGGATAGTTGAGCGCTCGGCAGATATCCTCGGCATCGAGATTGACAGGGAAGGGGCATATGAGATTGCCTCACGCTCAAGAGGCACGCCGAGAATTGCAAACCGCATGCTCCGCCGTGTGCGCGATTTTGCGCAGGTAAGAGCCGACGGCGTTATAACCAAGGAAGTCGCTGATATGGCGCTGTCTCGGCTGGAGGTCGATAAGCTCGGCCTTGACTCGCTCGACCGCAGGATGCTACGCAGCATAATCGAGTTTTACGGCGGCGGCCCCGTCGGACTTGAGACCTTGGCTGCTACAATAAACGAGGAGGCCGTAACGCTTATCGATGTATACGAGCCCTTCCTTTTGCAGCAGGGATTTCTCACAAGGACGCCTCGTGGCCGCTGCGTGACTAAGAAAGCGTACGACCATCTCGGCATCGAGTATCTCGGTCAGCAGGAGCTTGGACTGTGAATTGTTAAAAACACTGAAATTTTTGTTCAACTACGGCTATTTTTCTATTGACATTTAATAACTTTGTAATATAATATAATAGATAAATTGAAAAAATAGCTGTTTTTTATGTTTAATTACTCCAAAATTGATGATAATGACTTACAGAAGCTTGCCGTAAAAGGCGACAGCTTGGCCGAGGAAGCTCTTGTCGAGAGATATATGAGGCTCGTGCGCAAGTGCGCAAGGCCATTGTTTCTTGCAGGAGGGGACAGCGAAGATCTTATCCAAGAGGGTATGTTCGGATTGATTTCGGCTGTAAGGCAGTATAATTCCGCACAAAACACAAGCTTCAAGACCTTTGCGGAGCATTGTATAAAAAACAGGCTTATAACAGCAGTTAAATCGGCGTCGAGCGCCAAGCACATTCCCTTGAACGCAGGCGTCTCGCTCGACACTTTACTCTCGGATGAATCCCAGACCCCACCGTTGGCATATGCCGAAATGTTTCAGACATCACCTGAAGAACAGGTTCTGGCCAGAGAGAACAAAAGAAATAAAGAAGAGTTTTTCTTATCCCTTCTGGAGAAGTTATCTAAATTTGAAAAGTGTGTGCTTCGCAATTATCTGAACGGTTTGAGCTATAAAGAGATTGCCCAGATAAGCTGCAAGGACGAAAAAGCCGTAGATAACGCAATTCAGAGGATAAGGCGCAAACTGGCGCAGAATTTCAAATCAGGCGATATCAGCAGAAGCTGACGCATATAAAAGCCGACAGGCGAGTTTTTCAAAAGAGAGGATTTAAAATGTACCAAGACAAGACCTTAGTTTGCAAAGAATGTGGTCAGGAGTTCGTGTTCTCCGCAGGTGAGCAGGAATTCTATGCAGAGCGCGGCTTCCAGAACGAGCCCCAGCGCTGCAAGGCTTGCCGTGACGCTCGCAAGAACGCAGCACGCGGTCCCCGTGAGTTCTTTACCGCAGTTTGCGCAGCATGCGGCGGCGAGGCAAAGGTTCCCTTTGAGCCCAAGTCCGACCGTCCCGTCTACTGCAGCGAGTGCTTTGCAAAGATGAAGGAAGAGGCCTGAGGCTCAAACCTACAGGAATAGAGTGGGGCGTCTTTGCGGCGCCCCTTTCTTTATTTGAATCAACAGATTGGAGACTTGACTATGGAAATGTTAAAAATTATGGATCTCAGCAGAGAGAGCATGATCTCCGACATCCTTGAAGATTTCCCCGAAGCAATGCCCAAGTTCCAGGAGCTTGGTATGCACTGCCTCGGATGTGCTCTTGCAACCGCTGAATCTCTCGAACAGGCATGTGCAGCACACGGCGTTGATCCCGACGAATTTTTGGTCGAGCTCAAAGCCTACCTTATGGCACTTTGATCAAAGCTAAGCTAAAAAGCCGGATATGCCGGCTTTTTGCTTTATATGGAGACATATGAGTAACAGACTTGAATTGATAGCCTCCTTTGTTGAGAACGGCATTGGTGTTGCCGATGTCGGAACTGACCACGGCTACATACCCGTGATGCTCGTAAAAAGGGGATATAAGGGTAATATAATTGCGACCGATATAAACGAGGGACCCTTGCAAAAAGCAAAGCAGAGCCTTATGAATGCCGACTGTGAGGATAGCGTCCAGCTCGTCTTGTGCGACGGGCTGGACGGCTGCAAACCGGAAATGGTCGACACTATCATTGTTGCCGGTATGGGCGGCGACACGATAACCGGCATTCTCGACAGGGCAGAGTGGTGCGCCCGTGAGGATATGAAGCTTATCCTCCAGCCGGTCACAAAGGCAGAGATACTGCGTTATTGGCTTGTAAACAACGACTTTGTTATCAAGAACGAAGCGCAGGTCAAGGAAAACGGCACGGTATATCAGATAATTTGCGCCGTTCCGGGCAGAGACTGTCAATACATGGATGCAGAGCTTTTTATCGGCAGATATGAGCTTATTAAAAACAGTCCGTTTTTTGATAACCTGCTTTCAAAGCACATAAAGCGCTTTGCTTCGACGATCGATGGACTAAAAAAGACAGACAGAGAAGAACTGTTGCCGTGGCTCGGCCTTGTTGAAAATATTTTAAACGAGCTAAAGATGATGCGGGAGTGGAAAAATGAAAATCGTTAAAGATATATTCGATTATTTGAATTTACTTGCGCCGGTCGGGCTTAAAATGAGCTTTGACAATGTCGGCATACTCGCTGGCAGTGCCGAAGCGCCGACAAGAAATTGTCTGCTTGCTCTCGATATAACTGACGAGGTCATAGATGAAGCGGTGTCGATAGGTGCCGACCTCATAGTCTCACACCACCCACTCATATTTCATGAGCTTAAAAGCGTTGTCGCCGAGGATCTTGTCGGCAGGAAGATAATCAAGCTGATTAAAAACGACATTTCCGCCATTTGCATGCATACAAATCTTGATATAGCTCAGGGTGGCGTTAATGATGCGCTTATGAGTGCTCTGGGTGGCTGCGTAAGCGGCTTTCTTGAGCCCTGCGGCATTGATGCCGATGGTGCTCCCGTTGGCTGCGGACGCATCGGTGAACTAGCCGAAAGCATTGATTTTCAAAGCTTTTTGCGGACATGCAAAGAAGCACTCCATGTAAACGGACTGCGTTATCACGATGCCGGGCGGCCGGTAAAAAAGCTTGCCGTCATGGGTGGCTCGGGCGGCGACTGCATCGCACTTGCCGAAAGTCTCGGTTGCGATACGTATGTTACAGCCGACATTAAATATAACGGCTTTCTTGACGCAAAGGAGCTCGGCATAAATCTCATAGACGCCGACCATTTCTGCACCGAAAATGTCGTCATTCCAGTTCTGCAAGAAAAGCTCAGCGCAAAGTTTGAGGATGTTGACTTTTCTATATCCTCTGTCCATTGCCAAACGGCACAGTTTTATTAACAAGAATAATATGCCTCCGCAGCTCATAAACTCGTACAAACGAGAAAAACTGCGGAGGCTTTTTTATGACTAATATTGATATTTATAAGGATATATCCAAACGGACAAACGGCTCGATCATGCTCGGTGTAGTCGGGCCTGTTCGCACGGGTAAATCGACCTTTATAAAGCGCTTTATGGAGCTGCTCGTCATCCCGAATATCGAGGATGTGTATGCAAGAGAACGGGCAAAGGATGAATTGCCCCAAAGCGGCTCGGGCAAAACCATCATGACCTCGGAGCCTAAGTTCGTCCCCGAGGATGCAGTTGAGATAAGCCTCAGCGATGATGTCCGCTTTTCGGTCAGATTAATTGACTGCGTGGGTTACATGGTAAACGGTGCCGCCGGTCAGTTTGAGGATGGCAGCGAGAGAATGGTCACAACGCCATGGTTTGACCACGAGATAAGTATGACCGAAGCGGCAGAATCGGGTACTTATAAAGTCATAAGCGAGCACTCGACTATTGGCTTGGTCGTCACAACCGACGGTAGTATATGCGATATCCCGAGAGCGGACTATGTTGAGCCGGAGGAACGGGTCGTAAACGAGCTAAAGCAGATAGGTAAGCCTTTTGCAGTGCTCATAAACAGCAAAAATCCGGCGTCAGATGAAGCCGCTGTACTTCAAAGTGAGCTTAGCGAGAAGTACGCAGTGCCGTGCGTTTGCGTCAATTGTCAGCAGCTTTCCGAGCGTGATCTTGCTGATATCATGAGTACCGTGCTCGGTCAGTTCCCGATATCCGAGGTCGCAATTTGGCTTCCGTCTTGGTTTGAGGCACTCGACAATGAGGCCGAGCTTAAAACAAAGCTTTATCAGCAGCTTTCGGCATCGTCCAAAGACTTGAGCTGCGTTCATGATATCTATTGCATGCTCGATGAGTTAAATCAGTCCGATATAGTCGAAACGGCCGAGGTCAAAAATTCCGATATGGGCAGCGGAACGATAAATGTCAGCATTGAGATACCGAGAGCCCTGTATTACCGACTTATCAGCGATGAGGCCGGGCTTGAGATCAGCGACGACGGCGAGCTCATAATACTTCTGCGTGAGATGAGCGCAATTAAACACGACTATGAGCACATAAAAACGGCACTGGACGATGTAAGAGAAAAAGGTTACGGTGTTGTAATGCCGTCTGCCGATGAGCTTGAGCTCGATGAGCCGCAGATAGTTAAGCAGGGCGGTAAATATGCTGTCAAGCTCAAGGCAAAGGCTCCGGCGATTCACATGCTGAAAACCGGCATAGAGACTGAGGTCACACCATCCATCGGCGGCGACAATGCATCCGAAGAAATTATAAGTTTCCTGCTCCAAGGCTACGAGGGCGACATGAGCAGACTGTGGGAGTCGAACATTTTCGGCAGGCCGCTTTATGATATTGCCGAAGAAGGGATAGCGGACAGACTGAACAATCTGCCGGTAAATGCAAGAGCGAAGCTTCAAGAGACACTCCAGCGCATCGTTAATGAGGGCAGGGGAACGCTGATTTGTATTTTGTTATAAAAACGGGAAGCAATTCCCGTTTTTTTGCGTGCAGATTTATTTATTTTAATAGTTGAAATGGTTAAAGGATAATAATATAATTAAGACAAAATTTTTTGGAGATGAGATTTATGAAACCGGTATCAAAAATTGCGGAAGCAGTTCGTGCATCAACGACCTTGGCCGTTGACAGCTTGGCAAAGCAGATGAAAGCCGATGGATATGATGTTGTCGGTTTTGGCACAGGCGAACCTGATTTTCAAACTCCCGAGAATATCAACCTCGCAGCCATCGAAGCCATAAAGGAAGGAAAGACAAAATATACCCCGGCAGCCGGTATAATCCCTTTGCGTAAGGCAATAGCCGAGCAACTCAAAAGCGAGGGGTTGGACTACGATTACACGCAGATAGTCGTTGCAAGCGGCGCAAAGCACAGCCTGTTTATCGCTCTGTCGGCTCTCACCAATCCCGGCGATGAGATAATTCTGCCCGCACCGTATTGGGTCAGCTATTATGAGATGATCAAAATGACCGGCGGTGTGCCTGTTGTCGTCTCGGCGGGCGAGGAGCAGAACTTTAAAATCACTGCACAGCAGCTTGAGAATGCAGTTACCGATAAGACTAAGTGCGTCATTTTCAACAATCCTTCAAACCCCACCGGCATGCTTTATAGCCGAGATGAGCTCAAGGCGCTTGTCGATGTTTGTGTTAAGCATGATCTGTATATAATCGCTGACGAGATATACTATAAGCTCGTTTATGACGGACTTGAGTTTACCAGCATCGCGAGCTTCGGCGAAAATGTCAAAGAACGTACGCTGCTCATAAACGGTGTGTCTAAGTCCTACGCAATGACCGGCTGGCGTGTCGGCTACTGCGCAGCTAATAAGCAGCTTGCAAAGATAATGTCCAACTATCTCAGCCACTCCACGGGGGCGCCGTCGACCATCAGCCAGTGGGCAGCTCTTGAGGCCTACAGCGGCCCGCAGGACACGGTCGAGACCATGCGGCTTGAGTTTTTAAAGCGCAGGAATTATATCGTTGATCGAATCAACTCCATCCCCGGCGTGAGCTGCGTTAAGCCGGAAGGCGCATTTTATGTCATGATTAACATTGAGCAGCTAATCGGTCGCACTCTCGGCGGTAAGCTCATTGAAAGTGACGATGATTTTGCCGTGGCGCTGCTTGAAAAGGCATTGGTCGCAGTTGTCCCGTGCTCCGGCTTCGGCGCCAAGAATTTTGTCCGCTGGTCGTATGCCGCATCCATGGAGAATATCGAAAAAGGCCTCGACCGCCTTGAAAAATTCATAAGCGAATGATATAATAATCACCCCATCGACATAGCTTGTTAATGGGGTGATTTTGTGTTTGTGACCATTGATTTAAAAAGGCTTATCAAAATCGTTTTAATAGTTGCGCTTTTGGCGGCTGCGGCTGTTTTTGTGAAGATTTTCGTTTCAAACGGCGGGCTCAAGCCTGTTATAAGCCAAAACAGCCGATCAACGCTCGTTCTTGACGCCGGTCACGGCGGCATTGACGGCGGAGCTATCTCGGACTCTGGGCTCAAAGAAAGCGATATAAACCTTCAAATTGCGCTGAAAACCGAGGCTCTTGTGCGTTTTTTAGGTATCGACACCGTTATGACCAGAGAAACGGACACCGATAACTCGGACAACAAGGCTTACAGCGAGCATGATAATCTTGTACAGCGGGCAAAGCTTGCAAATTCGACCGAAAATGCAGTCTTGATAAGCATTCACCAAAACAAGTTCCCGAGCGCTGTTGTCAGTGGTGCAGAAGTGATGTATTCTGATAATGACGACAGCAAGGCGCTCGGACTTATCACGCAGGATAATCTTGTTGCGCTGCTGGATAGCTCAAACCGTCGTGTTGCACGTCCTGCACCGAAGGAGCTGCTGCTGACTTCATCGGTCGAATGCCCGACAATTCTTGTAGAATGCGGCTTTATGTCCAATCCGCAGGAAGTACAAAAACTTGCATCGAACGATTATCAGCTCAAACTTGCGGCTATTTTGGCAGGTTCATATATACAGTTTTTAAATAACACGGCTTCGGCATAGGAGAAGATATGAGACAAAAGACAGTTTTCTGCTGCTCGGAATGCGGCAACGAGACAGTAAAATGGAGTGGAAGGTGTACTGCTTGCGGAGCGTGGGACAGCTTGGTCGAGGTAAAGCTTGATGCAAAAAACAAGGGAAGCACCAAGAGAGCTACCTCAAAAAAGACACCCAAGCTCATTTCCGAGCTTGATACGGAAGCAGAGCTTAGATTTTCAACCGGTATAGGGGAGCTGGACCGCGTTTTAGGCGGCGGAGCGGTAAAAGGTTCGCTTGTTCTTGTCGGCGGCGCTCCCGGCATAGGCAAATCAACGCTCTTGCTCCAGCTTTGCGGCCTTGTTGAGGGTGAGATGAAGATACTCTATGTAACCGGCGAGGAAAGCGAGCGTCAGCTCAAGATGCGTGCGCAGCGTCTCGGTGTTGATAACGGGCAGATCTATGTCCTTGCTGAAACGGGCCTGACCGAGGTTTTGGAGGCTGCCGATGAGCTTGAGCCGGATATTATGATAGTCGACTCTATCCAGACCATGTTTGACTCCGAGGTAAGCTCCGCACCCGGCAGCGTAAGTCAGGTCAGAGAATGCACCATGTCAATCATGCGCATGACTAAGGAAAAGGGCTTCACTACCTTTGTTGTCGGCCACATCAACAAAGAGGGTAATATCGCAGGCCCCAAGGTGCTTGAGCATATGGTCGACTGCGTTTTGTACTTTGAAGGTGAGCGCAGTACATCGTTTAGAATACTAAGAGCAGGCAAAAACCGCTTCGGCTCGACAAATGAGATAGGTGTATTTGAAATGGTCGACACGGGACTAAAGGAGCTGCAAAATCCGTCTGAGATACTGCTTTCCGGCAGACCGGATAATGCCCCGGGCACCTGCGTGACATGTGTTATCGAGGGTTCAAGGCCAATACTCGCCGAAATTCAAGCTTTAGTTGCACCTGCGACTTATAACGCAGGTCGCCGCAGCACTAACGGCATTGATTATAACAGAGCAACACTGCTTTTGGCGGTTCTCGAAAAAAGGGGAGGCATGGCGGTCTCCGGCTGTGATGCGTATATAAATGTAATAGGCGGCCTTGAGCTTGACGAGCCCGCAGCAGACCTTGCCACAATGCTCGCAATTGCAAGCAGCTTTAGGGATCTTCCACTCGGGAGAGACCTCGCTGCCGTCGGCGAAGTTGGACTTTCCGGGGAAATAAGGAGCGTAAACTCGCTTAATATGCGTTTGTCTGAAATTGCCCGACTTGGCTTCAAGCGCTGCGTAATACCGGCGCATATCAAGGATGATATAAAAAAGCCCGACGGACTTGAAATTATATCCGTTAAGAACATAAGAGAAGCTATCAAGGCCACTTTAGGTTAAAATGTATAAACTAATTGAAACACCGCACCTGCCAAAATCAAAGGTGCGGCACATAATATTAGGCGAAAAGTACACAAAAGCGCTTGAAAGTGCATTATTTGTGCACGATTTAGAGCCTATTTGGCTTAAAAGCAACCCATATGTCGATGAGAGGTTATCCGGACACGCAGATCTATCTGCTGTGCAAATAGGCAAAAGTGTAATTTTAAGTGAATACCTTAATCCTTGTGAACAAATTCACAAAATAGTTGAAGTCGAGTATGTACCTGATCCGCAGCAGGCAGTATATCCGCACGATGCCGGTCTAAATTTTTGCATCGTAGGAGACAAGCTGTTCTTTAATCCTAAAACAGCAAATGCAAAGCTCGTCGAAAAATGCGGCTGCAAGCAACTTATACCTGTCAAGCAAGGCTATACAAAGTGTTCAATTTGCGTCATAGACGAAAACTCAATCATAACCTCTGACAAACGAATTGCCGAAGCAGCAGAAAACGCCGGTATGGGTGCATTGTATCTGTCTGAGCCGTTCGTTAAATTAGACGGTTTTAGCTACGGCTTCATCGGCGGCGCCGCATTTAAAATCAGCGAAACTGATATAGCATTCACGGGTAAAATAGTGGATACTATTGTAGAAAGAAAAATCGAAAGCTTCCTGAGCAAGCGAAACATTAATCCGATATATCTAACCGACAGCCAAATATTCGATATAGGCAGTGCAGTCCCACTTACAGAGAATTAAGCAGAGCAAAAATAACGGCAAAACCCATTTAATCACCCTCTGCTTTGTTTTTTCGCCTCCTCTAAATTAAACAAAATCTTTATTTTGTTTAATTTTTAGTTAATTTGTCAATAGACGTAGTTACAGCTTCCCTGTTATAATGGAGACAATAATAAATTGGTGATTGGAGTAGATTATGGATTACAGGACCGAGGCGCCGGATATTATTAAGGGCTTTTTGACTTATCACGAAACTATTAAGGGCCATTCGAGGAAAACTGTTGATGAGTACTATCTCGATTTGCGGAACTTTTTTAGGTTTTTGAAAATTCAGCGTGGTATCGTCCCTCGCAACACTGAGCTTGAGGATATCTCAATTTCTGATATTGATCTGAATTTCGTAAAATCCGTTACTGTCACAGAGGCTTACGAGTATCTCTCTTTCATGACCCGTGATAAGGTCAAAAACCAGCGCAGTCGTGAGGTTGAGTATGGTACCAAAGCCTCCACCCGTGCACGCAAGGTTTCAACGCTCAGAAGCTTTTATAAATACCTGACTGTCAAGGCAAAGCTCCTTGATACAAATCCGCTTCAAGACCTTGATGTGCCGAAAATTCCGCACACGCTCCCTCGCTACCTTACCTTGCCCGAAGCGCAAGCCCTCCTCTCCTCTGTCGACGGCAAGAATAAAGAGCGTGACTATTGCATTCTCTGCATTTTTCTTAACTGCGGGCTGCGAATATCGGAGATAGTCGGCCTTAATCTCTCCGATATCAGAGTCGACCATATAAGAGTATTCGGTAAAGGCAGTAAGGAGCGCATCATTTATATAAACGATGCATGCGCTGAGGCTATCAACAACTATCTTGAAGTTAGAAAAAACATTGCAGCAATCGACAAAAACGCACTGTTTCTGTCAAACAGGCGTACTCGCATGAGCCGTGAAGCCGTGCACAGCATGGTCAAGGTTTCGCTCAAAAGAGCCGGACTGGATGCGGACAAATACTCCTCACACAAGCTACGGCATACGGCGGCGACCTTGATGTTGCAAAACGGTGTTGATGTGAGAACACTTCAAGAGCTTCTTGGGCACGATAACCTCAATACCACACAAATTTATACCCACGTTGATAATTCTGAGCTGCGGCTTGCCTCCGAGGCAAATCCGCTGAGTAATTTTAAACCTGAATAAAAAATATTACCGCTATCAAAACGAAAGCGGTAATATTTTTTATTGACTAATTCGGGAGATGTTCAGCACGCCAAACATCCCTGCCGCATAATCAAGCAGCGCTACAAACCAAAGCGTTGCATTGCCTGTCACGGCAAGAACTATCAGCACAGCTTTTACGATCGCAAATAGTGCAAGATTTTGCATTGATATCTTTTTTACGCCTCTTGCAATGGACACCATCGCAGGCAATCCGAAGATGCCGATATTGGACATTCGCAGATCCTCGGTTTCGGTCTGCTCCCCTACCCTTGCGTCAAGGTCGGCATCGGAATGGTAACCGACATTCTCGGCGCTGACATACATAACGGCTGCGTCCTCATCAAGGTTTTGCCGCACATCTTTGACGACCGAGAGCTTTTTTGCCGTGTCGCAGCACGGGAAAAAGTCCGAGATATTGATGGATTTTGCGGTTTTTTCACAGATATCCATACCGTCCTCGGCAACCAGCATGCTCGTTACGCCTATTGACTTGAGGTTGGAAACTGTTTTGGCTGCATATGGGTTGATATTTTCGTTAAACACGATAGCTCCGGCATATCTGCCCATAATGACAAGGTACAATACATTGCCCTTGCGCACGCTTGCGGTGTCAAGCGAAATGCCTCTTGAGTTGAGAAGCTTAAGCGTACCGAGGAGCATTTGCCTACCCTCAATTTCAACCTCCATTCCGTAGCCGGGAATGTCGTTAAACTCCTGTATGTATTCAGGGTTAATTTCCCCATTATACGCCCCGACTATCGATGCAGCGATACGCTGTTCGGACTTATAGGCAACATATGCGCACGAGCGCAGGAAGTTTTCTTTGTCGAGAATTGGTGAAATCATTGCTGCAATTTTCGGAGCTCCGGCGGTTATTACATCCGATTTATCGAAAATTATCGTTTTAAGCTTTGCAGCCTTATCAATGGTTTCCGGCTCATCGATTATAACGCCAGCAGCGGCGGAGCGGCACAGTCCGTATGCAGTGCACAGCGGCAGCGAGGCAAATGCCGATGCGGGAATTATCGCAACTATGAGCATTGCCCCTCTTCTTATCGACATGACATAGCTCATATCAGTTAACAGCGGTGCGAATGCTGCAAAAAGCACGGAAATTGCCGTTACAGCCATGACGGCAATGGAGTAATACGGCTCGAACTTCGCCCGAACGGCGTTTATCGAGCCGTCGCAGCGATTGAGAATACTGCGCTGCCTTGAAAAGCTTTCGGGGCTGTTTTTCGGCAGATCCTCTGTCGCAGCCTGTTTTATACGCTTCTCGGCATACTCCATAAACACTCTGCACGCTTGATATATGACCACAAACACAGTCGTTTCCACATAGCAGCCGACTGCGAAGCTGGCTACAGCAGTGATAAACACGAGGCAGGCGTTGTTGAAAAAATCCTTCCTCAGCACGGCATAAACCGCCGTAATCGCTATATCAAAGCCGCTTATCAGTATCGCCGCTATAAGCATTATCATCGCCGCAAGCCGTGAAGCGCCGATATTATACGCCAGAACGAGCAGGATAACGGTTATTGCGAGCCTGACAAGCGTGACGAAGTCCGGCATTATAGGCTTCATGCCCTTGCTGTGTTCATTCTTCTGCTCACTTTGGTTCACAAAAATCGCCCTCCCTGTTATTTATGATTTAGGTTAGCTTAGGCCTTACCGTTGCAGCCAAGAACATCGACTATCTTGTGAGCGACCATGTCCTTGATAGCGGCTCTTGCGGGCTTGAGATACTGTCTGGGGTCAAAGTGGTCGGGATGCTGGTTAAGGTACTGACGGATGGATGCGGTCATTGCAAGACGAAGGTCGGAGTCAATGTTTATCTTGCAGACAGCCATTGATGCAGCCTTGCGAAGCTGATCCTCGGGAACACCGATAGCGCCGGGCATGTTGCCGCCGTTTTCGTTGATGATCCTGACAAATTCCTGCGGAACGGAGGAAGCGCCGTGCAGGACTATCGGGAAGTTGGGCAATCTCTTTTCAACCTCTTCAAGAATATCAAAGCGGAGCTTGGGGTCGGTACCGGGCTTAAATTTATATGCGCCGTGTGAGGTGCCGATAGCAATTGCGAGCGAGTCGCAGCCGGTGCTCTCAACAAATTCCTGTACATCTTCGGGCCTCGTGTAGGATGAGTCCTCAGCACTGACCTTGACCTCGTCCTCTATTCCTGCAAGTGTTCCAAGCTCGGCCTCAACCACAACACCGTGGTCATGAGCATACTCAACGACCTTCTTCGTAATCTCTATATTTTCCTCAAACGATTTTGAAGAAGCATCTATCATGACCGAGGTAAAGCCGCCGTCGATACAGGACTTGCAGATATCAAAGCTGTCACCATGGTCAAGATGAAGAGCAATCGGCAGGCCGGTCTCGATTACGGCTGCCTCAACGAGCTTCATGAGATAGGTATGATTTGCATAAGCACGAGCACCCTTGGACACCTGAAGGATCAGCGGAGCATTAAGCTCGGCAGCAGCTTCGGTAATGCCCTGGACGATTTCCATATTGTTTACATTAAAAGCGCCGATGGCGTAGCCGCCGTTATAAGCTTTTTCAAACATTTCCTTAGTTGTTACGAGTGGCATAGTCGAAAATCCTCCTGACAAAAATTTAATTAGTTAATTTGCATAAAAAATTTGATTTTCTTATTTATTATAAACCCTTTTCATGTTATAATCAATAATCATTAACAATGTGGAGGCATTATTTTGGATAATTTATTCGATTCACCCCTTGTCGGCTCTTGTATATTCGGGCAGTCCGGCGGGCCTACTGCGGTTATAAACGCAAGTGCGTACGGCGTTATAAAAACAGCGCTTGAGTCTGATGCGATAACCAAGGTATACGGTGCTGCCCACGGAATTCAAGGCGTTCTAAATGATGAGCTTTTTGATATGGGCGAAGAAGAGGATTATGAGCTCAAGCTTCTGCTCAATACTCCCTCCTCCGAGCTTGGCTCGTGCAGGTACAAGATGGCCGACCCAGACGAGGATGAATCCGATTATATTAAGATACTCGAGACATTTAAGAAATATAATGTAAGGTACTTTTTCTATAACGGCGGCAACGACTCCATGGACACCTGCAATAAGATAAGCCGTTACATGGAGCGGGTCGGCTATGAATGCCGTGTCATAGGTATACCAAAAACTATTGATAATGATTTGTTCGGCACCGATCACTGTCCGGGCTTCGGCAGTGCCGCGAAGTTCATTGCGACCACCTGCATGGAGATAGATAAGGACACCGATGTCTACGATACCGATATGGTAACGGTCGTTGAGATCATGGGCAGGCACGCAGGCTGGCTCACAGCCAGCGCCGCTTTGGCAACGGAATACGGTCACGGTTGCGGTCCTGACCTCATTTACCTTCCCGAGCGTGATTTTGACCTTGACAGGTTCACCGAGGATGTCCGCAAGGTTTTAAAGCAGAAGCACAATGTCCTTGTCGCCGTATCCGAAGGCGTTCACTATGCTGACGGCAGCTTCGTTTCCGAGGCCAAGACCTCCGGCACGGACGGGTTCGGCCATGCACAGCTCGGTGGGCTGGCAACTAAGCTTGCGAGCTATCTTAAGGATGCGCTTAAAATCAAAAAGACCCGTGGCATTGAGCTGAGTCTTTTGCAGCGCTGCGGCTCGCATATTGCTTCGTCTGTGGATATTCAGGAAGCCTTCATGGTCGGTCAGGTTGCTGTTGAGGCAGCAATCGCCGGTGAAACAGGAAAAATGGTCGCTCTTGAGCGTGACGACACGAGCGGTACATACTCCTGCCACACCACCCTGCTTTCGCTCAGCAGTGTAGCCAATTACGAGAAGAAGGTTCCGCTTGAGTGGATTACCAGTGACGGTAATTACATCACATCGGATTTTATTAATTATGTACTGCCCTTAATCCAGGGCGAGCCGCACATCCCCAAAGAAAACTCTCTGCCGAGATATGCAAGGCTTAAAAAGGTAAGAGCAAAACCGGAGGAAACAATTTGCGTGTAACGCAAATTTATTATAGAAAAGATTTAGGAGGATTTTTATGCAGCAAAAGCGCAAACTCAATCTGCCGGCATGGATAATAATCGGCATGCTCGCAGGTATCGCAGTCGGCTTCATTTTCCTGAAGATCGGCGGCACATTCACAACCGATTATCTAAAGCCTTTTGGTACGATCTACATAAATCTTCTCAAGTTTATGGTCGTCCCTGTCGTTCTGTTCTCTATTATGAGCGGCGTCATCAGCCTTAATGACCTTAAAAAGGTCGGCAGTGTAGGAATAAAGACCTTTATATACTACATCTGCACCACGGCACTCGCTGTTGTTATCGGCCTTGTTGTCGTTAACTGTTTCAAGGGCTTCTTCCCTGTTCTCGATTCGAGCGTAACGTCCGGCCTTAAATATGAGGCTACCGAGGCTCCCAAGATCATGGATGTTATCGTTAACATTTTCCCCGATAACCTGCTCAAGCCCATGGTCGATACCAATATGCTGCCCGTTATCGTCATTGCTATTTTCTTCGGCGCAGGCGTTCTTGCTGCCGGTGAGAAGGGCAAAATGATCGCAAATATCGTTGACAGCATGAATGAAGTCGTCATGAAGGTCCTCATGATGATCATCAAGCTCACCCCGATCGGCGTATTCTGCCTCATGGCTGATGTTGTCGCCGTTAACGGCGCAAAGGTCGTCGGCTCGCTGGCTCTCATCGTCGGCGTAGCCTATATCGGATACATTCTCCACCTTGTCATCGTATACAGTCTGAGCATCAAGTTCCTTGCAGGCATGAGCCCCATTAAGTTCTTCAAGGGTATTGCTGCTGCAATGCTCACCGCATTCACCACCACCTCGTCGAATGCGACACTGCCTGTCAACATCGAGTGCTGCAACGACATGGGTGCAGAGCCTGAGATCAGCTCCTTCGTTCTGCCTCTCGGCGCCACCATCAATATGGACGGTACCGCTATCTATCAGGCAGTTGCTACCGTATTCATCGCCTGCTGCTACGGAGTCGACCTCACCATAGGGCAGATGGCAATGGTAGTCGTAACCGCTACTTTGGCATCTATCGGCACTGCAGGTGTTTCCGGTGCAGGCATGATCATGCTGTCCATGGTCCTTCTGCAGGTCGGTCTTCCTGTTGAGGGTATTGCAATCATCGCTGGCGTTGATAAGCTGTTCGACATGGGTCGTACAACTCTTAACATCACCGGTGACGCAACCTGTGCAATGTGGCTTTCCAAGGTCGAGCGCAGAAACAAGGAAAAGCTCGCAGCTAAGTAATTTACTATGTAACAAAAACAGTTCCCCGTTCTATACGAGGAACTGTTTTTTTAATCAAATGCAGGATTCACGGCATAGAAGTTCTTTTTATCAAGCTTCTCGAGGGCGTTTCTCAGCCCCTCGCCGAAACGCTGATAATGGACTACTTCCCTTTCCCTCAAGAATTTTATAACATCGTTAACATCTGGATCGTCAGACAGTCGAAGAATGTTGTCGTACGTCGAACGTGCCTTTTGCTCTGCTGCCATATCCTCGTGCAGGTCTGTTATAACATCGCCTTTGACCTGCATTGTTGCCGCCGTCCACGGCGTGCCGGAAGCAAACTGCGGATAAACTCCGGCAGTGTGATCCACAAAATAGGCATCAAAACCTGCATTTTTAATTTCTTCCGGTGTCATTTTTCGTGTAAGCTGGTGGACTATTGCACCTATCATTTCAAGGTGGCCGAGCTCCTCCGTACCTATATCGGTGAGCAGCCCCTTGAGCTCGGGATAAGGCATACTGTACCGCTGGCTGAGATATCTCAACGATGCCCCTAATTCCCCATCCGGCCCGCCATACTGACTAATTATAAATTTTGCCAGCGCCGGATTGGGATTTTTAATTTTGACCGGGTATTGCAGCTTCTTTTCATATACAAACATTTGTCAGCCCTCCGTTTTTGCACAATAATCCCACGGCCAAGGATTCTTAAGCCAAGTAAAGCTCTGCGCTTTGGCAATATCATTAGTCGTAACGGGGCCGTAGAGTTTGACATAGCGCTCCCGCGCAGTGCTTGCAAGCTCCAAAATATTCTTGAGCATATCAAATGCTTCGTTGTCTTCACAATGCGTGTCAAGGTACAACGCAAGCTCATGGGCGACAAAATCAAGCGCCATCAGCTCACCGAGCGGAGTGCCGGTGAGATCGCCGGTATTGACCATATTCATAAACGGCAGGTCAAGTCCCGGGAAAAGCGTACCTCTTGAGAGAGCTTCGGCTGTATTATATGTCGGCTTAACACATTCCTGCACAGGCACATAGGCCATTGCCAACGGTGCGCAGGACGGCAAAGATCCGCTCTTGAAATTGTGATTATTATCCACTTAGCATATCCTCCCTTGTGCTTCATTATATGACGGAGGACATAATAAGTGAAAGCCCACCAAACGGTGGGCTTTTTATCACTTTATCATTTCTTCAAATTCGGTCTCATCTATGACCTTAACGCCAAGGTCTCTTGCCTTTTGTAGCTTACTTCCCGCATTTTCACCTGCAAGTACGATGCTTGTTTTCTTCGACACTGAGGACGATGACTTACCGCCGAAGCTTTCAATTATTGCTGCAGCCTCATCACGCTTGTAATTGGTGAGCTCACCTGTCAGAACAAAGGTCATTCCGGCAAAGCGTGTATCCTTCACGGTATCGATGCTTTCAAAGGAGACGCCGGCCTCACGCAGAAGTTTTATCTGATGCTGCGACTGCGGCAGCTCAAACCATTCTTTGATTGAAGCGGCAGTAATTGAGCCGATATCGTTCACGGCCAAAAGTTCAAGCTCTGTTGCATCCATGAGGCTGTCAAGCGTTTTAAACTGCTGCGCAAGTGTCTTGGCGGCCTTTTGACCGACCTGCCTGATGCCGAATGCGCACAAAAGCTTAGCAAGTCCCGCCTGCTTACTCTTTTGGATTGCGACAATAAGATTTTCGGCGGACTTTTTACCCATTCTGTCTAACGCTGCGACCGATTGAGCGTCAAGGTAGTATAACTCCGCCGGACTTCCGACAAGACCGCTGTTTATAAGCGACTCACATACGGATATGCCTAAGCCTTCAATGTCCATAGCTTCTCTTGATGCAAAATGCGCAAGGTTTCTAAGTCTCTGTGCCGGACATTCGGGGCTTGTACATCTGAGCGCCGCTCCGTCCTCATCACGAACGACCGGTGCGCCGCACTCAGGACAGGTATCTGGCATCTTGAACGGCACAGTGTCGTCCGGTCTCTTTTCTTTATTGACAGACAGCACCTCGGGGATTATCTCTCCTGCCTTCTGCACAACAACGGTATCGCCGATGCGTATATCAAGCCGGTCTATATTATCCTGATTGTGAAGTGTCGCATTCGTAACGGTCGTGCCTGCAAGGCGCACCGGCTCGATGATCGCTTTTGGGGTAAGAACGCCAGTTCTGCCGACCTGAACGACAATGTCGACAACTTTGCTTTCTTTCTTCTCAGGCGGATATTTATATGCAACCGCCCATCTGGGGGCTTTTGCGGTGCTGCCGAGGACCGTGCGCTGAGCAAGGGAGTTTATTTTAATGACAGCTCCGTCAATATCGTAAGCAAAATCGCCCCTGTTCTCCCCTATCCAATCTATCCGTTCACAACAGCCGTCAATGGTCTTATACAGCTTGTACGGTACAACGGGAAAGCCCATGTGCTTGAGAGCATCGAGAGTATCAGAGTGGTTCTTATATGCATCGCCCGATGTGTACTGCATGTTGAAGCAGACGATATCAAGTTTGCGCTGGGCGGCAATTTTCGGGTCAAGCTGGCGGATAGAGCCGGCAGCGGCATTTCTCGGATTTGCAAGAAGCTGCTCTCCATTTATCTCACGCTCGGCGTTGAGTTCGTTAAAAACGGACTTGGACATGTAGACTTCGCCACGGACGATAAGCCTTTCGGGAGCATCAATCAGCCTGAGCGGGAGACTTCTCACCGTGCGCAGATTTTCGGTCACATCCTCGCCGATAAGCCCGTTGCCACGGGTGGCGCCACGCACGAACACGCCTTTTTCGTACTCAAGCGACATGGAAAGGCCGTCAATTTTCGGCTCAACGCAGTATTCATGCTTATCCGTGAGCGAAGCGTCCATTCTCTCGCCGAATGCTTTCAGCTCATCAAACGAGAACACATCGCTCAAACTCTCCAGCGGCACTTGATGCTGCACCTGTGTGAACTGCGACAGTGCAGCACCTCCGACGCGCTGTGTGGGCGAATCAGGGGTCACAAGCTCTGGGTGCTCCTCCTCAAGCTTTATGAGCCGCTGCATCAGCATATCATAGTCAAAATCGGAAATGACGGGAGCATCATCAACATAATAAAGCTTGTTGTGATGCTCTATCTCCCTGCGGAGCTCATCAATCTGCTTTTGAATATCCATAGTCATTTCTCCATGTTCAGATATGTTTCCGGCACCTTGCCGACGATGACTGTATCGGCCACAATGACCTCGGTAACGGTGCTTGCGCTTTTTGTCCCCCATGGGACGAGGACATCGATATCGATCGTGACCTCAAGCATGAGCTGATACTTAGCCTGATTAATGCCGGAGGAAACGATATCGTTTTTAAAATCAACCTTCGATGAGGTCAACATGACGATATCCACCGTGACATCCGGTCCTTTGCCCACCAAAAGGTTCAAGCCGGTGAGGTTGCCTGCCGGAATTTTCACCTCAATTGTCCCGTTTTCAGTCGATTCGATTACGGAATTGAGTATTTCGGTGGACAATGTGTTTATATGCGCCATATTGCTCGTTATAGCCGTGATATTGCCGCTTTCGTCCTTGACGAGCGAGACAAAAAAGTCAAAACCGTACACGCCCTCGCCTATGACCTTGTTGATCGAATCATTGACCGTTTTCGTGACGATATCAACGGCGTCGGACACTGCAATTTTTGTTGACAGATCACGCAAGAACAGGCTTATCGCCGCCATGACAAGCAGCAGAACGAGCGTTATGGCGAAAAATCCGGTTTTGGGTTTTCTCTGCTTTGTCTCGGTACTGAATGTATACTTGGGCTTTCTTCTGCAGTGATAATACATGAGACCACCCCAAGTATTATATGCCCAAAATCACTCTAACATTTCATTGACCGCCATCATTATGCCGAGCTTACCGGATTCGTAGGTTATGCCGCCCTGCATATATGCGATATACGGCTCTTTCATAGGTCCGTCGGCGGAAAGCTCGATTGACGAGCCCTGAACGAACGCACCCGCCGCCATTATGACGGGGCAGTTATATCCGGGCATCTGCCACGGTTCGGGCGTAACATATGAATCGACCGGGGCACCGCTTTGTATGCCCTTGCAGAACTTTTTCATGTTATCGGCAGATTTCAGTGTTACCATCTGGATAATGTCACTTCTTACCTCATCGGGAGCGGGCGATGTTTCAAATCCGATCTTACTCATCATTGCAGAGCAAAAAGTCGCAGTCTTGAGTGCCTGTGCAACAATGTGCGGAGCCATAAACAGTCCTTGAAACAGCAGTCGATTATTGCCGAGTGTTGCGCCGCATTCACCGCCGATGCCCGGGGTTGTAAGACGCATTGCGGCTTTTTCCACGAGCTCCGCTTTGCCGACGACATATCCTCCTGTCGGGGCTAAACCGCCGCCCGGGTTTTTGATAAGTGAGCCTGCCATGAGGTCGACACCGTATTCGGTTGGCTCGTGCTCTCCGGTAAACTCGCCGTAGCAGTTATCAACCATGACATTTATGCTCGGGTCAACATCTTTTACGGCACGGGCTATCTCGCCGATTTGCTCTGCGGAAAATGCGGGTCTGTTTCCGTAGCCGCGGGAGCGCTGGATTAGCACGGCCGTGACGCTTTTATCCGCCGCCGCTTTTTTTATTGCCCCGATATCCGGGCTTCCGTCCGCCTTAAGGTCGACCTGAGCATAGTTAATGCCATAAAACTTAAGCGAACCGTGGCAATCGCCCTCAATACCGATAGCATTTCTAAGCGTATCATACGGAAGTCCGGTTGCAGAAAGCAGCGTATCACCGGGCTTGAGCATGGCAAACAGTGCCGCTGACAGTGCGTGAGTGCCGTTCACAAAACCGATGCGAACAAGTGCAGCATCCGTACAAAAAATTTGTGCATAGACCTTGTCGAGCACTTCCCTGCCGACATCGTCGTAGCCATAGCCGGTCGTTCCGGCAAAACAGGAGTCGGACACCTTGTTATCTTGAAATGCCTGCATGACCTTGAGCGTATTTAGTTGTGCAATTCGATCGATTCTTTCAAACTGCGATCTTATCTCGTTTTCCGCCTCTTGCGCAAGTGCGAATACCTGCGGCTTCATATCATTGAATTTCATATCATAGCTCCATAATTATCTGCTTAAAGTATTTGCCGCGCTCCATGAAGTTTTTAAATTTATCGAACGCAGCGCACGCCGGTGACAGCAGGACGATATCACCCTCCTGCGCATAGCCGGCAGCGGCCAAAACAGCCTGTTTAAAATCATCGATGGTTACCATTTTGAAGTCCTCGCTGTAATACTTCGAAGCTTTTACAGCCTGTTCTATCTTCTTGGAGGTTGCACCCGTGAGAAACAGTGCCTTTGTGTGCAGGCAAATTTCATCGCCGAGCGAGTCAAAGGGTATGTGCTTATCGTAGCCGCCCGCAATAAGGATGGGCTTCGTTTTCAAAGCATGAAGACCTGCGGCCGTGCGGCTGGGGCTCGTGCCTATAGAGTCGTTTATATAGGTGACGCCGTCTTTTATGCGCACCTGCTCCAAACGATGCTCAACACCGGAAAACTCCTTTGCGACCCTGATGCAGGTCTCATCCGAGACGAGCCCATCGGTCGCAGCAAAGGCTGCCATGTAGTTTTCAAGATTGTGCGTGCCGGGGAGCTTAATGTCATCGGCGCACATGAGCTGCGCCCGAGCACCATTGTGAACTCTGTAGACTATGCCGTCCTCGCAGTAAACACCGTTTTCGGGCATTTTTGCTCTGCTGAAGTATGAAATACTTGACTTCGCCATACTCGCATAGTAAGACGAATACTCGTTTTCGCTGTTTAAAATGAGCCTATCCAAGCTGTCCTGACGGGTAAAAATCGAACTTTTTGCATCGATATAATCCTGATAATCCTTGTGCTTATCAAGGTGATTGGGCGAAATGTTCGTAATGACAGCAACATTGGGCTTGCAGACCATGCTGTGTAGCTGGAACGAGCTGAGCTCGAGCACCGCAAAGTCGTCTTTCTTCATGCTGTCGACCTCACATAGCAAGGGGTGACCGATGTTGCCGCCGAGGTGAACTGTGCAGCCCTGGGCTTTCAAAAGCTCTGAAATTATGGTCGTAGTTGTGGTCTTGCCGTCGCTGCCGGTGACCGCAATTATTCTGCACGGGCAAAGCTTAAAGAACACCTCCATTTCCGAGGTGACGACAGCGCCGTTTGCGACAGCTTTGGTCAGGTGCTCGTCAAACGGCATCAAGCCCGGGGTGCGGAAAATGATATCGCAGTTGAGGTTCTCAAGATAGCTGTCGCCGAGAGAAAACTTTGCTCCGAGCGCAAGTAGGCTCGAATAGTCCTCACCGAGCTGCTCGGCGCTGCGCTTATCGCAGGCAGTCACATCGCAGCCGGCTTTGAGAAGCCGCTCTATAAGCGGCTTATTACTCACTCCGATGCCTATAACGCAAATGCGTTTATCTTTAATTGAGTTTATATATTCATTCAAAGTCATGTTATGACCCTCCAAATCTTTATTATTATAAGGCAAACGCCGTATAAAAACAAGAAATTTCTATTGACTTGTGCCGCATTCATGTTTAAAATATCCACTTGAGTGGGCCGAACGACCGCGGGCACATTTTGAAAAAAAGTGCGTGAGGAAAGTCCGGGCTCCATAGGGCAAGGATAACGGGTAACGCCCGCCAGGGGTGACCCTCGGACAAGTGCAACAGAAATATACCGCCGAGCATGCTCGGTAAGGGTGGAAAAGTGAGGTAAGAGCTCACTCGCCGGTCGGAGACGATGCGGTGCTGTAAACTCTATCCGGAGCAACACCGTGGGAGGACATACGATCTGCCCGATCGTCCTCAGGAGGTGGCTAAAGCCTGTCGGCAACGGCAGGATTAGATAGATGGTCGTTTAAGACAGAACCCGGCTTATAGACCCACTCGCCAAAAGAAAAACCGCCAATGGCGGTTTTTTCTTTTTACAGGCTTTGCAGAAGCTTCAATAGAAACTCCCACACACGCTGCGTTGAAGCTACATCGAGCTTTTCATTTGTTGTATGGATATCGGGAATATTCGGCCCGAAGGATATGCAGTCGAGATCCTTTATCTTGTCTGCAAACAGGCCGCACTCAAGTCCGGCGTGGATAACGCTGAGCTCCGGCTTTTCGCCGTACAAGCTTTCATATACCGCAACCGCCTTTTCACGCAAAACCGAGTTCTTTTTATACTCCCATGCGGGATACTCCCCGCCAATTGTCACCGTCCCGCCGTTTGCCGTGATAATGCCGGTGAGCTTGTCTTTCATCCTTGCCATTTCGTTGGCTGCCGAGCTTCTGAGGCAGAAGCTTAGTGAAACCGTGTCATCATCGGTAGCTGCAACGCCGAGGTTGAGTGAGGACTCAACAAGCCCTTCAATATCAGGGCTCATAGTCTGAACACCGTCGGGCACGGCGGACATTGCGGCAGTGATTTTACCGCTCGTCTGTGCATCCGCAGCGCTGACACAGGTTTTGCCGAGTTCGGTAACGGCTATTTCAAGGTTGGGGTCGGTGCTGCTGTATTTTTCATAATTTAGCTTTGAAAAATGCATGACAGTCTCTAACACGGCATTACGGTCGGACTCATTAAATGCGATCGTGCAGGTGCTTGCTTTTGCAATTGCATTGTCCTTTTCGCCGCCGGTTAAGGAAACAAGTCTGAGCGCAGTCTTGACGTTAATTTCGCCAAGCAGTCTGCCCATCAGAATGTTGGAATTTGCTCGATTTTTATGTATCTCATTACCCGAGTGACCGCCGGTAAGGCCACTTATGTTAAGCTCTGCGCAGTACAGCTCCTCACTTTTCGAGTATAGTGGGAACCGTGCAAGCACATGCGCACCTCCGGCGCAGCCGCAAGTTATTACGCCCTCCAGCTCGGAGTCAATGTTGAGCATGGTTTTGCTGCGGAGCTTTGCTGCATCAAGGAACTGAGCTCCGTCCATACCGGTCTCCTCGTTAATGGTAAAAACGGCCTCTATTGGCGGATGCGGAATGATATCCGAATCGAGAACGGCAAGTGCCATTGCTACGGCAACACCGTCATCTGCGCCAAGGCTCGTTCCCTCTGCCCAAAGGTACTTGCCGTCGGTCTTGAGGTCAAGCCCATCCTTTTCGAGGTCTTTCAAACAGTCAGCAGTCTTGACTGTAACCATGTCAAGATGACCTTGGAGAATTACCGTCTCGTGCGTTTCATAGCCGCACGAGGCATTTTTATATATGATGACATTGCCGAGCTCATCGCAGTAATAATCAAGACCTCGCTGCCTTGCAAACTCGCAGCAAAGCTCGGTTATCTGCGCTGTGTTATCCGAGCCGTGCGGAACTGAGGCAATGAGCTCGAAAAAATCAAATACTTTCTTAGGTTCAATATTCAGTGCTGACATTTTTACTCCCATTTTGACCATACATCGGGCATATAGCCCACAGTAGCTTGCTTACCGTTTCGAACAATAGGCGTTTTTATGAGCCAGGGACATTCAAAGAGCTTATCGAGCTTAGCGTCGTTTGACGCAAGATATTGTATCATCGGGTAATCAACATCGGCCGTATTTATCATGGCATCAAGGCCGACGGCGTTTTTGACAGAGTTCAGTTCTCCCCTGCTCATGCCGTATCTGTTTATATCGACGAATTGATACTTTATGCGCCTTTCTTTGAAATATCGTTCGGCTTTCTTTGTGTCAAAGCATTTGCTCTTGCCGAATATTTGAATATTCACAGTATTTTCTCCATTATATCGTAAAGATTATCCCAAAAAAGCGCCCTGACGAGGTTCTCGTGATAGTTTCGCTTCAGCAGCTCGTTATATAGCATATCAAGCTCTTGCACACCGCAAAGCCCCATTGGAGTGCTGCCTATACCGTCAAAATCGCAGCCGAGAAAGACAGAACGCTCACCGCCGAGGGACAAAAAGTGCTCTATGTGAGCGATGACGGCATTGATATCTTTGCCCAAACCGAGAAATTCGGGATACAGGTTTATTCCGGCACCGCCGCCAACGGTGACGAGAGCATTGAACTGCTCATCGGTGAGATTTCTCGGGACATTGCATAATGCCTTGGCGTTGGAATGCCCTGCAATCACTGGCTTTTCGCACACCTCAAGCGTATCCCAGAAGCCGCACTCCGAGATATGTGACATATCCAAAATAAAGCCCATGCGCTGTGCCTTTTTAACAAATGCTCTTCCCTTTTCGGTCAAGCCCTTTCCGCTCCCTGCGGCAGCGCCGCAAAGCTCATTGTCAAAATTCCATGTCGGATGCAGCACTCTGACGCCATCTTGATAAGCACTTTCGGGTGAGCTTATCTGCTCGCAGCCCTCAACAGATATGAGAGCTGCCACTTTCCCAAGCTCAGAAGCCTTTTTGATATCATGAAAATTCAGACATAGCATCACTATGTCCGAATTATTCTCTATTTCTCGGTTTAAGCGCCGAAGCATTGCTCTTGCTTTCTCAACAGGACGGTCGAGCGTTTCCGCACAAACGGCAAAAACTTGAGCACATGGGGTAAATTTGCGAAGTCTTTCAAGATCTGTATGAAAACTGTTTTTACGCAGGCTTCCACCCTCGGTCATGACCCTTGATATAGTATCGCAATGGCAGTCAAAAAGCGGTATCATACCTCGGAAATAAGCGGCAGTATCATCGGGCTGCGCTTCGTGGTCTTGTACAGGTAGCTTGAAACATTGCTCTTGATGCGACTTTTTATCGATGCCCAATCCTTAACGCCGTTTTCCTCGCAAGTCATAACGGTCTCTTTGGTGACACGCTTGAGCTCTTCAATCATGGACTCGGCCTCTTTTACATACACAAAGCCTCTCGTGAGTATCTCGGGCTCTGCCAGCATAGCATTGTCCCAAGAGGACATGGTCACCACAATGACCACCATGCCGTCCTCTGCAAGTCTGTGTCTATCGCGCATTACGACACTACCTACATCGCCGACACCCATACCGTCGACCATGACAGCGCCTGACTGTACGGCACCGTTGAGCTTGATGCTTTTTTTGGATATCTCTATGACCTTGCCGTTTTCGCCGATGACAACATTTTTAGCCGGCACGCCCATGAATTTACCAAGCTCTGCGTGCTTAACGAGCATGCGGTATTCGCCGTGGACAGGGATGAAATACTTGGGCTTTACGAGCGCAAGCATCATCTTCTGCTCCTCCTGTGAGGCGTGGCCGGAAACATGAAGCTCGGTATTACGGTCATAAATGACCTCTGCGCCCTTATGGAAAAGCTCGTCGATTACCTTACTAATCATGTTTTCATTGCCCGGTATGGCCGATGCCGATATGATGACACGGTCACCGGCTTCGATGTTTATCTGCCGATGCTCGGAAAATGCCATGCGGTACAGTGCGGACATAGTCTCGCCCTGGCTGCCGGTCGAGATAATAACGACCTTGTTTTTCGGCAGCTTATTTATATGGTTTATATCAACCATGGTGTCCTCGGGGATGTTGAGATACCCGAGAACGCTTGCAACACGCAGGATATTCTCCATGCTGCGGCCGGTTATGCCGACTTTGCGTTTATACTTTGCCGCAACATCGATTATTTGCTGCAATCTGTGGACATTAGACGCAAAGGTCGTAATAATAATACGCTGATCACAGTTTTTAAACAGCATATCGAAGGTCTCTCCGACCTTGCGCTCGGATGCGGAATGGCCGGGCTTTTCGACATTCGTCGAGTCGCTCAAAAGGGCAAGCACGCCCTCGTTGCCGAGTTGGCCGAGACGGGGCAGGTCGATCATCTTGCCCTGAACGGGCGTTACATCGATCTTGAAATCGCCGGTGTGGACAATAGTGCCAAGCGGGGTCTTTATCGCAAGTGCAACAGCGTCGGCAATGCTGTGGTTAACATTGATGAACTCAATGCTAAAGCACCCCAGCCTGAACACATCCCCTGCTTTCTTGGTGAAGATCTGCGTATTGTAAAGCAGATCATGCTCCTCGAGCTTGAGCTCGACAAGCGCAGCTGTGAGCGGCGTTGCGTAGATGGGTACATCAAGTTCGGTCATAACATACGGGATAGCACCGATGTGATCCTCGTGACCATGGGTGAGAATGATGCCTCTAACTCTGTCAGCGTTGGCCTTCAAATAGGAAATGTCAGGTATGACGATATCGATACCGTACATCTGCTCATCGGGAAATCCCAAGCCACAGTCAACAACGATAATATCTGTGCCGCACTCATAGGCGGTCATATTTTTTCCGATCTCTCCGAGACCGCCAAGCGGGATGATTTTGATTTTAGGTGTCATATATGCCTCCATTCGTAATAATTGGCTTCCGAAAACGCAAAGCAAAGGGAACCTCGCTCAAAACTGCCCTGTTTCGCAGCTTAAAGCGTGGCATTCCCCCCCACACATATTCGGTATGTATAAAAAAGTTACTCTTCTACGCTAAAATTATCGCCCGAAAATTATAATTCAATTCTGCCTTCAATAGCTCTGAGCAGAGTTGCATCATCCGCAAATTCAAGATTCGAGCCGACGGGTATACCGTAGGCAAGTCGTGTTACCTTGACATCAAAGGGCTTCAAAAGCCTTGAAATGTACATAGCGGTCGCATCGCCCTCGGTATCCGGGTTCGTCGCCATTATTATCTCGCTTATCTCGCTGTCCTCAGCGGCAACACGCTTGACAAGCTCGCTTATCCTGATATCATCCGGCCCGACATGGCTTATAGGCGACAAAACGCCGTGCAGAACATGGTACACGCCATTATACTCGTGGCTGCGCTCAATAGACAGTACATCACGGGGCTCGGAAACGACGCAAACGGTGCTTTTATCACGCCTGTTGCTCTGACAAACTGGGCAGATATCGCCCTCGGTCAGGTTCTGGCATATCTTACAGCAGCTCACATGAGCCTTTGCTTCCATGATTGCCGTAGCAAAGCTCTCCGCCTCTCCATCGGGCAGAGAAAGAACATGGAACGCAAGCCGTTGTGCGCTTTTTCTGCCGATACCGGGCAGAGACGCAAACTTATCTATGAGGTTTTCAAGTGATGCAGGGAAAAATGCCATAGGTGTGTATCTCCAATTATGCGTTTCTGATAGCTTCAATCTGTGCGGCTCTATCGGGCTTTCCGAACACTGCGCTTCCGGCAACAAGGACATTTGCTCCGGCTTCCTTTACGAGCTTCGCCGTCATGGGGTCAACGCCGCCGTCTACCTCAAGCTCGCAATCAAGACCTCTGCGGTCTATCTCCTCGCGGAACTGCTTTATCTTCGGAAGCTGGTCATACATGAAGCTCTGGCCGCCGAAGCCGGGCTCGACCGTCATGACAAGAACCATATCAAGTCTTTCAAGATACGGGTACAGTGCCTCGGCAGGGGTTTTTGGCTTAACGGACAGGCCAACTTTTTTGCCGCAGCGTTTTACGATATCGATAGCCTCGCTTATTTTCTCGGGAGCGTCTGCCTCAACATGGAACATGACAAGATCGGCACCCGTTTTGCAGAAAACCTCAGCGTATCTGACCGGACGGTCAATCATTAGGTGAACATCAAGGAACATATCGGTCGTCTTGCGGACGGATTTTAACACCGGAATGCCTATCGAAATGTTTGGAACAAATTCGCCATCCATCACATCAAAATGGACATAATCGGCTCCGCCCTGCTTTATATCCTCAATTTCCGTCCCGAGCTTTGAAAAATCGGCAGAGAGAATTGAAGGAGCTATCTTTATCATGACATTAACCTCAACATAGAGTGTAGCATAAAATGAGTCAGCGGTCAGGTGCGCACCGCTGCTTTTATATATCCGGGGAATGCCTCTTGCGGGTGTTCCCCGGGCCTGCACAAACTTTTGCTTATACATTATACTACGCAATATATAGATTAGCAAGCATTAAAGCCCGATTATATTGTGAAAAAAAGCAGAAAAGCTGATGCTTTTCTGCTTTCATTGTTTACATCTGCGGCTCCGGGAGCTTGCAGACATCTATCCATTCTATTGCGTTTGAGTATTTAAACAACTCATCCAAGTTGAGCTCTATCGCACTGTTTCCGCTGCCGACAGCGGGGAAAACGGTGGTAAAGCGCTTGAGGCTCTCATCGAGATACACATCAATGCCGTCGTTTATGCCGAATGGGCAAACACCGCCGACAGGGTGGCCGACAAGCTCGAGTACCTCATCGGGCGAGGGCATTTTGGCCTTCATGTGGAACTTATCCTTGAACTTTCTGTTGTCTATTCTGGCATCGCCTGCTGCGAGGATAAGAATACAGCTATCATCCTTCTTAAAAGAAAGTGTCTTTGCAATCCTTGCGCCCTCAACGCCAAGTGCCAGTGCCGCAAGCTCGACGGTGGCACTGGACACAGGAAACTCCTGCACCCTGTCCTCCATGCCGAACTGCCTGAAATATGCTCTGCCTTTTTCTATTGACATTTTAATTCTCCGTTACTTCAAAATAAGCTTGTTGAAGTTTTTCTTGCCTCTCTTGATAACGATACCGTTTTTGAGGGTATCGGCATCATAGGAAGCAGAGATATCTGCGACCTTTTCGTCGTTTACGGAAACACCGCCCTGCTGGATATTGCGCCTTGCCTCGGACTTTGACGCACAAAGGCCGGTCTTTACAAGTGCGGTCATGATATCGATAACGCCGTCGGAAAGGTCATTTATCGTTATCTCGGTCATGGGCATGTTTTCATCATCGCCCCTGCCGCCGAAAAGCGCCTTTGAGGATGCCTCGGCTGCCTTAGCTTCCTCCTCGCCGTGGACAAGTGAGGTAAGCTCGTATGCAAGTATTTCCTTTGCACGGTTGAGCTGTGAGCCCTCCCATTTGTCCATTTCCTCGATCTGTTCGAGTGGCAGGAAGGTCAGCATGCGGATGCACTTGAGAACATCGGCATCGCCGACATTGCGCCAGTACTGGTAGAACTCGAAGGGAGATGTCTTGTTCGGGTCAAGCCAAACTGCCCCAGAAGCGGTCTTACCCATCTTCTTTCCCTCGGAGTTGAGCAGCAGCGTGATGGTCATTGCGTGAGCGTCCTTGCCGAGCTTGCGGCGAATGAGCTCAGTGCCGCCGAGCATATTGCTCCACTGGTCGTTGCCGCCGAATTGCATATTGCAGCCGTAATGCTGGAACATATAATAGAAGTCGTAGCTCTGCATTATCATGTAGTTAAACTCAAGGAAGCTCAGGCCCTTTTCCATGCGCTGCTTGTAGCACTCGGCTCTGAGCATGTTGTTAACGGAGAAGCAGGGGCCGACCTCACGCAAAAGCTCAATGTAATTAAGCGGCTTTAGCCATGCGGAGTTGCGCAGCATGAGCGCCTTGCCGTCGGAAAAGTCGATAAATTTCTCCATCTGTCTCTTAAAGCACTCAGCATTGTGAGCGATGGTCTCCTCGGTCAGCATCTGACGCATATCGGTGCGGCCGGAGGGGTCGCCGATGAGGGTCGTGCCGTCTCCAATGAGGGCGATGGGCTTGTTGCCCGCCATCTGCAGGCGCTTCATGAGGCACAATGCCATGAAATGACCGACATGCAGCGAGTCTGCGGTGCAGTCAAAGCCGATGTAGAAGGTGGCCTTGCCGTTGTTTATCATTTCCTTAATTTCTTCTTCATTAGTTACCTGAGCGATAAGTCCTCTGGCAACGAGTTCCTCGTAAATGTTCATTTATTCTCTCCTTATTATTTATTCTCTTTGATGATTTTTTCGGCGGTCTCGGCCATAAAGCCGATTATCTCGGGGCAGCTCACACCGTTTTTCTTAAGGTCAATGCAGCGGACGCAACCGTACTTATCACGGACGATGTCAACGCTTTTGCTTGCAATAGTCGCTATCTTCTTTTTTGCCTCGGTATCCTGTGCGTCATTAAACGGACAGGCAAGACCTGCCGCCATAACTGCACCGGATATCGCTCCGCATATCTCTCCGCTGCGGACACCGCCGCCAAAGCCTGCGGAAATGGCAAGCGCCGTTTTTTCATCGATATCATAATAATCACGGCATGCAGCCAGAACCGATTGCGCACAGTTGTAGCCGTTAAGATGATACTCCAAAGCCGTATCTTTTACGCTCATTTATCTATCCTCCAAAAAACAAAGCCCTCTGTCCAAAAGACAGAGGGCGAATTAACGCGGTACCACCTCTATACGCCAACCCCTCACGAAGCCGGCCTCGGTGAGTTTGAAACTCAAGCGCAATATCGGGCGCATCCCGTCACAGCCTACTATAATTTCGGTGTGCCGCTCCAAGCCGTATTCAGTCTGACCTGCTCTCCCCTTTTCAGCAAACAGGGTCTCTCTGTGCAGCATGATCAAACCTACTTGTGCTCTTCCTTGCGTTTACCTGCACGATTATACAAAATTAATTATTCCTTGTCAACCTATATTTATCCGCAGCGAGTAGCTGTTCCTCGGCACTTGCAAGCGTGAGCTCAGAGATATTGTCTCCGCCGTGCATCCTCGCAAGCTCAAGCGCCCTGCCCTTTCGGTCAAGCTCTCGCACTTCGGTGTATGTTCTGCCGTTGCGCTCAGTTTTCTCGATAAGGTCGTGGTTATCGGCGATTGCCGCAATCTGCGGGAGATGGGTTATACACAAAACCTGCTTGCCGCGCGAGAGGTCGGACATTTTCTCGCCGACACGCTGGGCGGCTATACCGGAAACACCGGTGTCAATTTCGTCAAAGACCATGGTCTCAATTGGGTCGTTTTTGGAAAACACCGTTTTCATGGCAAGCATTATTCTGCTCAGCTCGCCGCCCGAGGCAATCTTCGATATTCTGCCGAGCGCTTCGCCGGCGTTGGCGGAGATGAGGAATTTCACATCGTCTGCGCCGGTTGCGTCAAAGCCGACATCGCTTTCAAGCGGCTCAACGGACACAGAGAAGCGGACAGACGGCATGCTCAGATCCTTAAGCTCGCTCACGATGCGTTTTTCGAGACTTTCGGCAGCGGCACAGCGCTTTTCACTAAGCTCTGCGGCAATTTTTTTGCAATTATCAACATACTTTTCAAGCTGCTTATTGAGCTTAATGAGCATATCACCCGCATACTCGAGCTCGGAAAGCTTCCTGCGGCAGTCGTCGAGGTTGGCAAGCATAGCTTCCTCGTCCATATTATACTTACGGCGCAGCTTTTTGATCAGTGACAGTCGGCTTTCAATATTATCGTATTCCTCGGGTGAAAATTCAAGGCTGTCTCTGAAGTCCCTTATGCGCTCGGAAGCGTCAAACAGCAGTGATGACGCATTTTCGATTATGTCGGCAGTCTCCCTCAAATCGTCGGCTATGACCGCTGCCCTACCGATGAGTGCAGATGCTTCGTCCGTGAGCGACTGGGCGTTCTGGTCGGCGGCATACAAGGCATTGTACGCACCATTGAGCGCCTCAGTCAGCTTTTCTGAGTTTCTCAGAAGATCACGCTTTGCCGTGAGCTCTTCCTCCTCGCCGACCTTGAGCTGCGCTTTTTCAAGCTCATCTATCTGATACTGGAGACTGTCTGCCATGCGTTCTTTCTCAATCTCGTCCATGGAAAGACGCTGTATCTCCTTTTTGCACGCCTTATAATCGGCGTAAGCGGACTTAAATCGGTCGATAGTCTCGCCGTAATCGCCGTAGCCGTCGAGATACGCAAGGTGATTTGCCTCGTCCATGAGCTGTCTGCCGTCGTTTTGGCCGTGGATATTCAAAAGCAGCGCACCGAGCTCGCGCAGCTGCGACACGGACACGGGAACACCGCACACACGGCAGCTGTTTTTGCCCTCTGCGCTTATCCTGCGCTGTATGATTATCTCGTCCTCGAGGTCAATGTCATTATCTGCAAGCCATTTGTCGGCATTGTGCGACTCAAACACCGCCGTAACAATGCCCTTATCTGCACCCGTTCGCACAAGCTCACGGCTCGTTCTTGCGCCGAGTACAGCACCGAGTGAGTCGACGATTATCGACTTGCCTGCGCCGGTCTCGCCGGTGAGCACCGTCAGCCCCTTACGAAACTCAATATCCGCTTTTTCAATAACCGCTATGTTTTCTATATGCAGCTGTGTAAGCATTTTGGTTCCTCTTTTAGATCATGTCGTCTATCTCGTGGCAGAAGTCCTCGGCTGCCTTGTTGCTGACCATCGCCAAAAATGCGGTATCGTCTCCCGCAAGCGTTCCGGCGAGGGTATCAATGTGCATATTGTCAAGCGTTACGCAGGCTGCGTTTGCAAGGCCGGGCAGCGTTTTTATAACGATAATATTCTGCGCAACGGCATACGAGGTCACGCTTTCACGGAATATCTTGCGCAGTCTCTGCTCATAATCATTGTTCTTTGATTTGCCGCTTACGGCATAGTGATGCCTGCCGTTTGAGCCAAGCTCCTTTACAAGGTGCAACTCCTTTATGTCCCTTGATAGTGTCGCCTGTGTGCTGGCTATGCCATGCTCGGCAAGTGCATCAATTAGTTGTGCCTGCGTTTCTATCTCCTGCTCGGTTATTATCTGTAAAATCACATTTTGTCTGGTGTTTTTCATTCCGTCTCCCTTATCGATTCTTATAAAGCAGCTTATCAAAGGTTGAATCGTAAAAGCTGCTCAGACCCATGTGGACAAGATTTGCGACCTTTTTGGACTGACGCACGGTGACGATATCATCATTAGCAAGGTCAATACCCTTTGCACCGTCGACCGCCACATATGCTCGACGGTCATGAATCTTCTCGGCCTTGACGGTGACTTTTCTGTCAGGCCCGAGCACAAATGTCTTTGCGCCCATGACATGAGCGCATATAGGCGACACGATAAAATTCTTTGCCTCAGGCTCAACGATAGGCCCGCCTGCTGACATGGAGTAGCCGGTAGAGCCCGTCGGCGTTGCAACAATGATACCGTCGCCGGAAAATGACACCATCATATCACCGTCGCACCATGCAGTGAGTTTGACGCAGTCGCCCATACCATGGATGACAACATCATTTAGGCCGACATCGCTGTAAATGACCTTGCCGTTGCGCTTGAGCTCTACATCTATCATCATGCGGTGGCTTGAAACATAGTTTCCGGCAGCGGCATCGACTATCAGGTCGAGCTTATCAGGCTCGAGCGGAGCCATGAAGCCCTTTGTACCGAGGTTTATGCCGAGCATAGGTATGTCGGTATGGTTAAGATACCTTGCCGCATGGAGCATCGTGCCGTCGCCGCCAATGATGATAAAGAGCGTTGCCTCGTTTGATACCGCCGCCCAATCACTTATCTTCACCTCTGCCGGTATCGCTTCGGGGTCATCGGCACCGAAAACGGGGCATATCTCGGTTCTGTAACCGTTTGTTTCAAGCAAAGCCTTTGCTTGAAGTGTCAGCTCAAGTCCCGTATCTCTGAACGGATTGGGACACAAAACAATCAAATCGGACATATTCTGCTCCTTAAAGGCTCTCATGCGAGGCTTCAACGACCGCTGCTGCGTTGATAAGACCAGCCTCGTGTACGCCTTTTTTCATATAGCACAGGTACTCTCGGTTGCCCTCGGGTCCCTTTATGGGTGAAAAATCAAGTCCCATGACCGTCATACCGACAGTCGGCGCAAAGCTTAACACGCTTTCTATGACCGATAGGTGCACCGCCTTATCCCGGACAACGCCCTTTTTGCCGACCTCTTCCCTGCCGGCTTCAAACTGCGGTTTTATAAGGCACACGAGTTGCGCATCATCCTTCAAAAGTGCGCAAACGGCAGGCAACACGAGCTTAACCGATATAAACGACAGATCCATGACGCAGATATCGAGAGGTTCGGGTATCTGCTCGGAGCTTATATAGCGAATGTTCGTGCGCTCCATATTGACAACTCGCTCGTCGTTGCGCAGACTCCATGCAAGCTGTCCGTAGCCTACATCAACGGAGTATACCTTGGCGGCACCATTTTTTAGAAGCACATCGGTAAAGCCGCCGGTCGATGCGCCGCAATCTATGCACACCTTACCATTTACATCGATAGGAAACACTTTCAGCGCCTTTTCAAGCTTCAGGCCGCCACGGCTAACATACGGTAAAGCAGTTCCCTTGACCTCAACATTAACATCCGGCGAAACCTGCATACCGGGCTTATCCGCACGCTGGCCGTTGACAAACACAAGTCCGCTCATGACGGTGGTTTTAGCTCGCTCTCTGCTTTCGGCAAGGCCGAGGTCAAAAACGAGCTGATCCAATCTAATTTTCTTCACTTTGCACCTCTTACAAGCGTGACAGCTTTTCTATAAAGAGCTTCGGTGTCAAGGCCGCAATCCTTATACAGCTCTGTGACCGTGCCGTGCGTGACAATGCCTTCGCCGAGCGTGCAAATGCTTGCGCCTTCAAGGCATATTCCGGCTTCCTCCGCTGCGCTAAGCAGCGCTTCTCCGATGCAGCCGTGCTCACACACATCCTCGGCAGTCAGGAGCTTCTTGGTCTTTTTAAGCGACGCAATGATCTCATCCGCTGACAAGGGCTTAATCTGCGATATTTTGATAACTTCAGCCGAGATGCCGTCCTTTGCGAGCGCTTCGGACAGCTCAAGCATTTGATTTATCATCGTACCGTAGGCTGCAAGCGTGATATCGTTGCCATGCCTGAGCACCTGAGTACCGCCGGTGCTTATCACTTTATATGCGCCCTCGCCGCCACGGGGATATCTGATGGCAACCGGGCCATCCATTTCGTTTATTGCTGTGTCAAGCATCTGCTCAAGCTCGGCAAAGCTTGACGGGCACAGCACCTGCATGCCGGGCACGGAGCACAGGTAGTCGACATCGAAAACGCCGTGGTGCGTCTCACCGTCGCTGCCGACAAGCCCTGCCCTGTCAACGCAGAACACCACATGCAGATTTAAAAGCGAAACATCGTGGATGAGCATGTCATACGCACGCTGCAAAAAGCTTGAGTATATTGCAACTACCGGCACAAGACCCTGCTTTGCCATGCCCGCTGCCATTGATACCGCATGCTGCTCGGCAATTCCGACATCAAAGAAGCGGTCATGGTACGCTTCGGCAAACTCATTTAGTCCCGTCCCCGACGACATCGCAGCGGTTATGGCAACTATATCCTTGTTTTCCTCTGCAAGCTTGACAAGTTTATGGCCGAATACATCGGAAAAGCATTTTCCACTTTTCTGAAGTGCGCCGGTCTCCGGGTCGAACTTGCCTACACCATGGTACTTGTCAGGGTGCTTCTCGGCATACTCACACCCCTTGCCTTTCTTGGTCAGAACATGGACAAGAACAGTCGTTTTCATTTCCTTTGCCCAGCGAATTACGATCTCAAGCTGCTCAACATCGTGCCCGTCAACCGGACCGAGGTAATAAATACCCATAGAATCGAACAGATTTGACGGCAAAATGGACTTTTTGAGTGCCTCCTTGAGCTTGTGGTTTGTTTCATAAAGTGGCGTGATGTTGCCAACGGTACGGCGATACCAGCGCTTGAAGTTTATATATCCGGGTTTGATACGCTCCTGCGACAGGAGCTTTGCCATTCCGCCGACATTGGTGTTTATGGACATTCCGTTGTCATTAAGAATAATGACCATCGGCTCATCGCATCCACCGACATTGGCAAGTCCCTCATAAGCAAGACCGCCAGTGAGCGCACCGTCTCCGATGACGGCGACAACATCGTATTTTTCATTTTTAAGCGTCCTTGCCCTCGCCATTCCGAGTGCAAGTGAAACAGAGTCGGAGGCGTGACCGGCTATAAAAGCATCGTCCGCCGCCTCATAAGGCTTCGGGAACCCGGATATGCCGCCGTGGCAGCGCAAGGTGTTGAAGCAGTCCCTACGGCCTGTTATTATCTTGTGAGCGTAGCTCTGGTGCCCGACATCGAAAACTATTCTGTCTCTTGTGCTGTCGTACACCCTGTGCAGCGCAACGGTGAGCTCGACTGCTCCTAAATTTGATGCCAAGTGGCCGCCTGTCTTGGAGACGTTTTCTATTATAAACTGTCTCAACTCCTTGCAAAGCGGCTCGAGTTCTTTTACATCGAGCATCTTTATATCGTTCGATGAATTAACTTTATTCAAAATATTCAAAACAATGCCTCAATATATAACTATTTATTCGCATAATTTACTATTTTATATAATAACAAACCACACCGGATTTTACAATAGACAATCGGTGTGGTTTTTAAGAATATTTACATTTAACCCATACGGGTTACCATGGAATCGGCAAGCTCGCAGAGAAATGCGGTATCATCAAACGCTTCATTCAGTGCAGCCTTGGCAACCTCGGTGAGCTTTTCTATCATTTTCATGCAGCGCTCGGTGCCATAAAGTGCCATATAGGTGTTCTTGTGCTCCTGCGCATCCGAGCCGATGGGCTTACCGAGCTGCTCGCTCGTGCTTATGACATCAAGCATATCATCCCTTATCTGGAACGCCGCACCGATGGCCGCGCCGAAACGCCTTGCGGCCTCTGACTGCTTTTCATTGCCGCCCGCTGCGGCGACGCCCATGGTGCAGGCAGCTATCAAAAGCGCACCTGTCTTGCGGCTATTTATCTCGTCAAGCTCATCTGCGGTGAGTAATTTGTTTTCGCCTATCATGTCAAGAAACTGACCGCCGCACATTCCGTCAGCACCCACGGCATCGGCAAGTATACGGGCACACTCGGCTCTTGATTCCGCCGGAAGCTCGCTGCGCAGTATCGTGCCGAACGCCTCTGCTTGCAGAGCATCGCCAGCAAGGGTTGCCGTACATTCCCCGTAAACAACATGATTTGTCGGCTTGCCGCGGCGCAAGTCGTCATTATCCATGCATGGCAAATCATCATGGATCAGACTGTATGTGTGCAGCATCTCAATAGCACATGCTACCGGGAGCGACTTATCGCAGTCACCGCCCGTTATCCTGCAAAACTCAAGAACGAGTATCGGTCTAATACGCTTGCCGCCTGCATTAAGGCTGTAGCGCATAGCCTCAAAAAGTCCCGCCTGCGGTATGTCGTCGGCACGAAAGTATTCTGTGAGCTTTGTGTCTATCAGTGCTTTGTATTCTTTTAGCGTCATATCAGTCTTTATCCTCAAACGGAAGCTCGATAGGCTCACCGTCCGGGCCTTTCTTAAGCTTAACGACCATCTGCTCGGCCTCATTGAGCATGGCATCACAGTTAGATATAAGAGCTGTGCCCTCCTCAAAAAGCTTCAGTGAATCGCTCAAGGGTGCATCGCCCTTTTCAAGCTGCTTTACTATCTCATCCAGTCTTGTTATCGACTGCTCAAAGCTCAATTTATCACTCATGTTTTATTGCCTCACTTTCCTCTACACGGCATCTTATAACGCCATCGCTGACACTCAGCCTTATCTTATCGTCGGGCTTGATATCGCACACACTTCGCACGAGCTGCCCCTTGTCATCGGCTGCTATGGCATATCCCCTGCCGAGCACCTTGAGCGGGCTCATGGCATCCAGGGATGCTGCCAAACGCACAAATTCACGCCTTTTGGCCGAATTTGACCTGTCGGCAGCGGCAATGAACTTGTCCTTCATATAGTCAAGCTCGGCTCGCTTGCTGTCAACATACGCCATGGGGGTTTGCAGCACCCTGCGTTTTTTGAGCTCGTCCAGCTTTGACTCAAGTGTTGATATCTTCTTATGCATTGCCTGCGTGCGGCGAATGCTGAGGTTATCGAGAAGCTCACGGATATCCCGCAAATTCGGAACGGCAAGCTCGGCTGCATTTGACGGTGTCGATGCCCGAACATCGGCGACATAGTCGGCTATCGTGACATCCGGCTCATGGCCTACGGCGGATATGACAGGAAGCTCAGACTCGTAAATTGCCCTTGCGACACGTTCGTCGTTGAACGCCCAAAGATCTTCGATAGAGCCACCGCCTCTGCCGGTGATTATGAGGTCTGCGACCTTGTGGCGATTAGCGTATCTGATAGCCCCGACGATCTCCGGTGGGGCTTCAACGCCCTGCACTCTTACAGGAAGCAGCACAACTTTGGTCATAGGCCAGCGCTGGCCGAGTATTCTTATCATGTCGTGCACGGCGGCACCGGCAGACGATGTTATGATAGCTATCCTCTTAGGGAACGGCGGCAGCTTTTTCTTGTGCTTCGGGTCAAACAGTCCCTCGGCAGCAAGCTTTGCCTTGAGTTGCTCATAGGCTACCTGCAAATCGCCAACGCCCTCGGGTATCAGGTCGGTACAATAAAGCTGATATGCACCGTCACGAGGAAAGACCGATACACGGCCAAAAGCAGTGACACCCATACCGCTCTCCGGGCGAAAGCGAAGCTTTGATGCACTGCTTTTGAACATGACGCACCTCAAACTGCTTTCCGAGTCCTTGAGTGTAAAATAATGATGCCCCGAGGGATAGATCTTGTAATTGGAAAGTTCCCCTCGGATGCAGACATTATTGAGCAGAGGCTCGCAGTCTATAAGCGTCTTTATTAAATTATTAAGCTCCGATACGGTCAGAGTTCTCTCATTCATTCTTCCGTCTCCGCACTGGCGGCTATCTCGGTACCGAGCTCGCCGCGCATAAAGCCGCCCAGGACACCGTTTACAAACGCAACGGTCTCCGGCTCGTCATAGCCCTTTGCCAGCTCGACTGCCTCATTTATTGCGGCGGCGTTCGGGATATCGTCCATGTACAGCACCTCGCAAATTGCGCAGCGCATGACGGCGACCGCCGTTTTCGATATTCTGCCGAGCTTCCAGCCGTTTGAGTACTCATTTATATAGTGGTCTATCTGCACCCTGTAATCCTCAACGAGGCTTGCAAGGCGGATTATATAATCCATCTGCTTTTTCTCGGGATATTCGGCATACAGCTCGTCCACCTCGGCAAGCGTCGAGTAGTAATCCTTATCGAAAAACTCCTCGGCAATGTCTGCAACGGACTTACCGGTCTGCGCAGCGTAAAATCCAAGCTGTACTGCTATCTCTCTTGCAGTAGTTCTCTTCATCCTGTGTCCCTCGTACAATTACTTTTCAAAGGCAACGCCGGAAACATGGACATTGACCTCTGCCTTGTCTATGCCGGTAATAGCCTGAACTGCCTCAGTGACGGAGTTCTGAACTTCCTTCGCAACATTGACAATGTTGCAGCCGTAGCGAACGAGGATAACAGCGTCGACCTTGATGGTGTCGTCAACTATTTGCACCTTGATGCCCTTGGACACGGTCTTGATGCCGATGAGCTCGGCAAGCTCTGCACCGGCAGTGTTGGAAATGCCGGCAACGCCGTCTATCTCGGTGATAGCGGTACGGACCATGGTGGAGATTACATCCTCAGAAATATTAATGCTGCCGTTTTCTGCTTTGCAGCTTATATAATTATCGCCCATTTTTATGCCTCCAAATAGTTTTCATGACATTGTACCACATCACAACAAAAAAATAAAGCATAAAAAGACGGGAAAACCCGTCTTTTTATGTTGAGATCTCGATTATGTTAAGCTGCGCCGCTTTATAGTCTGTTTCCGATGTCACCGTTTCGGTTATTCTTGCGACAGCCGCTTCGCTGAGGCCGTCAGCAGGTGCGGGCACGGCAACTGTTATCTTATCCTCGCTCATATACACGACGCAGTCGGTAAAATCCTTTGCTATGAGCTTATTTTCAAGCTGCGTTTCGCCCATGGAGTAGTTTGCCATGGCCGATATCGATTTCATAGCCGCATCGATCGTCTCCTTTGATGCGCCGTCTTTCTTGGACGCTTCCTCAAGCAATTTCATTGCTTCCTCACGGGAGACTTGGCGATTGAGCCTTGCTTCGGCAAAATAGCCGGAGGAGCTTCCCTTGGTGTTGGCTGCTTCATACGCCTCATCGGCTGCCTTCATTGCCGCATCCTCGGCCTTGACCATTGCTGAATCCGCCTCGCCCCATCGGTTGTTATATGACCAGTTCAGATACACTGCCGCACACACAAGCAGCAGCACGGATGCTATCGTAATGTTTCTTTTGATATTCTTCATTTTGCCCTCCTAATTTTGCCTCGTAATTAATACCTGTATCACATCGCAGCTTAATCCCGTGTAAGCTTCCACGCTTTTTACAACGCTCAGCTTGACCTCGGGATCGGCTGCGCCGTCGCATACGACCACCGCACCGTGCTCGGATATAAGAACGCTTGCATTTCCGACACCACAGCTGCTTTCCAAAATTGCAGCCAAGCGCTGCTCATCATCGTTTAAGCTCCCGTCGGAGCCGGTTTTTGCGCTGCCGCCCGGGATAAGGAGCAGCACGAGCCCCACTATCAGCACGATGAGCGGATATTTATACTTTGCAAGACCGTCCAATACTTTTTTGTTGTTCATTTGTTTTACACCACTTTTGTTCATCTTTGCTTATCCCAAACTTAGCTACGATAAACGCCTCAAGCTCCGCCCGCTGCACATCTGTGCAGCCGTACCGTATCTCACAGCTTGCGGGGTACCAGAAGCCGTCGGTCGACCACTCGGCGGTGACTGTGACATCTTCAATATCCGCTCCCATTTCTTTGGCTTTGTCCAATATATATGCCTGACACTTATCTTGTATGTACAATCTATTCAAATTTTCGCTCTCGATTTTCCCGCTGTTGGCGTACTCCTCTGCCTTGAGCTTATACTCCGTGAGTGTTTTTGAATAGCCGCTCAGGTCTATCGAGACTGCCGGCGATATGACCGCTATCATCATTGCTGCGGCACAGGCTATGCCGACGGCTTTTTTGCCGCTGCCCTCGGGCGTGAGCGCCATCGCAAGGAAGCAGAACACAGCGGAATACACAAGAGTTTGTATGTAATTATGCACAAATTCGCTCATTATCCCACCACCGCCCTCATACACGAAATCAGGGAGATAAACATCATCACTCCGCAGCATCCGACAAGCCCCAGCAGCATTCCGAAGGCCGTTCCGATGCTCTGCGTCAGGGCTGCGATCTGAGGCAACTTGAGCGTGGAAGTAAATGCTCCGGCAGCCTTAAAGGCAAGGTAATTCAGGCCTATTACGACCATCGGCGAAATGCACAAAGACAGTACGGCGATCATGCCGAAAGCACCCAAAGTGTTCTTGACAATTTCCGCTCCAGCGACTACACTCGAAGCTGCGTCGGAAATGATCCCGCCTACCACTGGAAACGCCGTTGATATGGTCGTTTTGGCAATTTTCGATGCAAGCTTGTCCCCGCCGGAGGCTATGGCGGAGCTTACGCCGATGTAGGCTGTGAAGCCAAGCGACAGCAGCGTCATAAGACTTGTGCTGACCCATTTCAGAAGCTTCGATATTGAAGCTAAGCTTGGATTATCGAACGCAGTCGAGGCGATGCTCACGGCAAGATAAGCGTAGATAAACGGCACTATTATGTTCTGCGCCAAGGCTATGAATACATCCATGAACATTGCCGACGCCGCATATCTGACCGCAGCCGAGCTTATCTCACCGCAGGCAGCCGAGGCTGTGCACATGGCAGGCAGAAGTATCTTTGAAAAGGCAGAGATTTCGTCTATCGTCTTTGCACCTTGACTTATGTATGAGTTAGTGTCGCTCACGCACAGTATCGTTATAGCAGCGCAGCCGCAAAGTGTCACGAGCTCCGGCGTTTTGTCGCCGCCAAAAAGTGCAAGAATTGAGCACAGAACGGAAACTATGACGACGCTTACCGCCTTTTTAAGAATACCACCTGCGTTGTCCTTGAGCTTTTGCTTCACGGTGTCGCTAAGGCGATCAAAAAACGCTTGGACATCTCCTGCATCGTCAGGGTCACCGGCAAGGTCTTTTACCTCGTCCGGCAGAGTGTCCCCGACTTTGCTTGTGTCGAACCCGTCGGCATAGCAGGTGGTCGGCAGGATAAGAAGCATTACAAATGTAATTAGCAAAACTCTTTTCATGTGAGTCCCTCCAATGTCTTTAGTAGGGTTTGCAACAGCGGTATTGCGGCGTAGACCATTGCAGCGCTACCGAGATACTCGACGGCGGACGATGTGCCGTTTTGCCCTGCATCCTTGCAAAGATTGCAGACGAGCTTTGTTAGAACGGAAATGCCGACACATTTGGTTATAGGGACAAATAACGCATACGGCAGACCTGAGTTTTTGATGATGCCGGAAATAAAATCTGCAAGTGAGGATATCATTCCGACGGCAGCCGCACACACGCAAACTGCACATATTGTGCTCAACACGAAAGAAAATTCGGGATTTTTCGATTTTATTAACAGACTGCACGCTGCACACAAAAGCACGACTGCAGCGGCCTTTGCAACGATCTCCATCAGAGTTGAAACAGGGTCTTTATGAGGCCGAACAGCTCACTGATCTTCTGAACTACCACGATGAGTACGACAACAAGTGCGGCTATTGTCGTCATTAATGCCTGTTCATCCCGTCCGGAACGGGTGAGTAAAATATTTAGCACCGCAACAAGTATGCCGACGGCGGCAATTTTGAATATCAGATCAATCTCCATTTTATCTCCTTTTCAGACCAGTATTATTGCGGCAATAAGACCTATTCCCGTTCCCAATCCGATGTACATTTTTTCGTTGTTTTTAAGTCCCTCGTTAAGCTTTTCGTATTCGCTGCTAAGCTCACTTATACATCTGTCAATGGATGCCGCCTGAAGTTCGGCATCGTATTTGCCTATGCTGCTACCGAGGTCCTTTAGAGCTTGTCTGCTGCTTTTGCTTAGCATTTGCAGCGTTTTTTCAGCGTTCTCGCACCAAATTTGCGTAAAGCTCTTGCTGCCTAGGCTCGAAAGCTCTGTTTCAAGACTGCTTATAAAGCTGTTCATGTACCGGTAGTCCGGCAGATTTGAGCAAGAAAAAATTTGTTTAATTGGCGTTCTTCTTGTACATATCTCATTGCGCATCAGCTCCAAAAGTGATATGATTTCCCTGAGCGACTGTGACGAAGCTTTAAGCTCCCGTGCCTTGAAAAATCCCATGACCGAGGCCGCCGCAGTCAGCAGCACAGCACCTAAAAGCTTCATAGCTTCAGCTCCTCTATGCGGTAGCTTCTGTTGCCTCCGCTGTTTTCTATAAACAGGCAGTATTTGAATATGCGCATCTGCATAAGTCGGCGATAAAGCTTGCGTGAATATAGATCATCAAGGTCTCTTGCGTGAGCTGTTGCAAGCAGCCGCACTCCGCAGCCGGAGGCCTCGAAAACGGACTGCATGTCCTCGCTTGAGCTTATCTCGTCCATTGCAAGGACATCGGGGTTCATGGCTCTTATGAGCATCATTGCCGCCTTTGCCTTCGGGGCGTTGCTAATAATATCGGTATGCCTGCCGACATCGAACTGAGGTACGCCTCCGCTTACGGCGGCTATCTCGCCCCGTTCATCGGCTACCGAGATACGCTTGCCGCTGTCGGAGATAACTCTTATAAACTCACGCAGGCAGGTCGTTTTGCCGGAGCCCGGCGGAGATGCGATGAGGATATCCGTCAAACCGTTTTGGTTCATTTGTCTTAACTCGTTTGCGGCGACACCTCGTATTTCTTTCGGTATTCTGAGCGATAATGAACTTAGGTTCCTGATGCCGCAAACTGCTCCGGAGCGCATTATTGCGTTTCCGCATATGCCGAGACGGATGCCACCGTCGACATTTATGTAGCCGTTTGCCATGCTTGTCTCCACGGCGTGCACCGATGCGCCTGTTGCACATTCAAGCACGCTTTCTAGGTCATCTACCGTCACGGTATGCCCCTCGGCTATCAGCCTTTCCTCGCCATTTATGAGTACCGTCATAGCCTGTCCCGCCCGCAAACGGATCTCCTCTATCTTCTCACGCTCGGTCTCCGGAAGTATCAGTATCTCGCTGTTTAGGGCTATCGGAAGCATCGACGCCGCGCTGTTTAGTTTATTCATTTTGCTCACCGTCCTATGTCCTATAATTATTATGGTAAGCAAAAAATTATTCCTTGTTAAAAATTAATTTTCTTGTCACCTTTTCACTTGTTAAGTTGTCTATATTATAGATAATTGAGATGTACTTTCGCTTGAGCATAAGGATATACAAAAGCCATGGTTTTCAGCAGTATTAATTTTCTTCTGATCTTCTTCCCGATCTTCTTCACTTGCTACTATTTAACTCCAAATAAATATAAAAACTACACCCTGCTTTTAGGCAGTCTTGCGTTTTACTTTATCGGAACAATCAATGCGCCGTACCACTTTGTTCTGCTCATTGCGTGCATGCTGGTCGACTTTGTTGTGGGTCTGGGGATAAGCAGGTCAAAAAAGCATAAAAAGCTGCTGCTTGTCGTCGGCATTGTGTTTCACCTTATCTGCCTGTGTACATTTAAATACGCGGGATTTGTAATCAGTGAACTCAACAGGCTGTCGGAAAGCTTCAACTTCACGGCAAACATTATTCTGCCTATCGGAATTTCGTTCTACACCTTCCAGGGCATCTCGTATCTTATCGATGTGTACAGGGGGGATATTGAAGCCGAGGAGAGTCTTTTGTGCTACTGCGTGTATATCTCCATGTTTGAGCAGCTCATTGCAGGCCCGATAGTAACATACAGGCAAGTGCAATATGACCTGCACAAGAGAAATATTTGGTTTGAGGATGCGCTCAAGGGTCTCGGAATTTTCATCTTCGGTTTGGGCTTAAAGGTCCTGCTTGCGAACCCATTGGGCAAGCTTTGGTCGCAGACGCTTGCAATCGGCTTCGAAAGCGTCTCCACTCCCCTTGCATGGATGGGCGTTGCGGCTTATTCGTTCCAGCTTTATTTTGATTTCTTCGGCTATTCGCTCATGGCCATCGGCATGGGCAAAATGCTTGGCTTTGAGCTGCCCATAAACTTTAACCACCCCTATACGAGTCTTACCATGACCGAGTTTTGGAGAAGATGGCACATCACACTCGGCTCATGGTTCAGAGAGTATGTCTACATTCCCCTCGGTGGCAGCAGAAGGAGCGTCCCGAGAGTTATCCTCAATCTGCTCATTGTTTGGCTGCTAACGGGCATATGGCACGGAGCAGGCTATAACTTCATGCTTTGGGGTTTCATGCTCTTCTGCATACTGGTCATCGAAAAGTTCTTTATCGGCAAGTATTTGAATGCACACCCCGTTATAGGTCATATATATATGATACTGCTCATTCCGCTAAGCTGGGCAGTGTTCGCCGTGACCGATTTCTCGCAGCTTGGCGTGCTGTTCACCCGTCTGTTCCCGTTCTTTGGACAGGGTGTTTGGTCGGTGTTCAGATATGACTACCTCAAGTACCTAGGCCAGTACTATCCTTTTCTTATAATTGCCGTTTTGTTCTCAACAAAGCTTCCGTATAAGCTTCTTAAAAAGGTTAAGAGCAAAGTGATTATCGGCATTTTCCTTCTTGCCATTCTGCTCGGCAGCATTTACTGTATGTACCGTGGGCTTGACGACCCATTCCTATATTTCAGATTCTGAGGATGTAACCATGAAAAAATCCAATATAATAACTCTTGCAATTTTGATTATCGTGACCGCAGCCGTACTTATTTTTGCATCCTGCTCCCACCATGACGAGCCCGATGTTGCTCCCACCCCCGAGCCGACATCGACGCCGGTGCAGACCGTCGAGCCTACGGCAACTCCAAAGCCAACGAAGCCGGTCGAAACTAAGCCGGTTGAGACGAAAACTCCTAAGCCCAGTAAAGCTCCCTCTCCCGTCAGCATGAACGACACGCTCTTTATCGGAGATTCGAGAACTGTGGGCATCAGAGAATACTCCGGACTTAAAAGTGCAGACTTCTTCTGCAGCGTTGGCATGAATGTATTCGATGTCACCGGTGAGTCTCTTTCGGTAGACGGAGTCGGAAATGTCACCCTTTCGCAGCTTCTGTCTAAGAAGCAGTACAGCAAGATTTACATCATGCTCGGCATCAACGAGGTTGGCTATCCCCATAGCTCTGTCGTCGATAAGTACAGTAAGGTGCTTGATCTTATAAAAGAAAAGCAACCAAATGCAAGTATTATCATCGAGGCTAATCTGCATGTTTCAAAATCCCGTTCGGACAGTGACAAGGTCGTAAACAACGCAGCGATCAATGATCTTAACACAAAGCTTTCCGCATTGGCGGACGGCAGCAAAGTGTTCTACATTGACGCCAACACCATCTTTGACGATGCCAGCGGCTCTCTTTCCTCGGATATGACATCTGACGGCACGCACCTTTACGCTAAGTACTACCCCACTTGGGTCGAGTGGATCAGCACGGAGACAGCAAAGTATATATAAGATATAAATAGGAGGTGCGGCATTGATCGATAAGGATTCATTTTGCCGGCTGATAAAGCAAAATGAAAAAGCTATGTATTCTGTCGCATTCTCCATTTTATCGAACGAAAGCGATGCAGCCGATGCTATCAGTGAGTCAATTTACCGAGCGTACAAAAATTTGGATACGCTCAATAACATATACTCATTCAAACCATGGCTGCTGCGGATAGTCCGCAATTGCGCCGTGGAACTTGTCCGCAGCAATAAAAAGCTGCTTTCCATCGATGATTTTGAGATCGAGGAAAGCAGCTCCGAAAATGAGATCGTGACTGCGCTCACACTTAGAAAGGCAGTCGACCAATTGAAACAGCCATATAGAGAGGTCGTTGTTTTATTCTATTTTGAGGATCTGTCAATAGCTCAAATTTCAAAAATCACCGGTACATCGGTCGTGACCGCAAAGCAGCAACTTTCCCGTGCAAGAAAAATGCTGCGAGAAATGTTAATGGAGACTTTCTCAAATGAACAATTTTGACTCCCACTTAAAAAGATGCGCAAAGGAAGATGATTATACAGTACCCGAAAGCGTGAGCAAGCAAATTGACGACACGCTCGCTTCCCTGCCCGATAATTCAAATTGCAGGCGCAGAAGGGTCGTTAAGCAAATTCTGAGTGCAGCGGCGTGTCTGCTGCTGGTATTTCTCGTTGTGCTTCCCAATTGCAGCCCGGCATATGCGCAGGCATTGGAGAATATCCCTGTCATTAGCAGCATAATCGAGGTAGTAACCATCAGAAACTACACTTATTCAGACGATAACTACACGCTTGATATTGATGTGCCGCATGTCACAGGTCAAAACGGAGATGCCGAGAGCTTTATAAACAAGGATATCGACGAGATGACGAAGCTTATTTCCGATTGTTTTTACAAGGATATTGAATTAACCGAGGGCAAGGGTCACGGAACGGTGCATGTCGACTATGAGGTGGTCACGAACACCGACAAATGGTTTACTCTGAAGCTGCGTGTTTATGAAGTGTACGGAAGCGGCAACACCTACTACAAGTACTATCACATCGACAAAAACAAGGGCTGTATCGTTGAGCTGAGCGATCTTGCGGTTGACGACAGCTTTTACAGCAAGCTCAAGGCTGAGGTGCAGCGCCAGATGAAGGTTGAAATGAACGAAGACAAAGATATACAATACTGGCTCGAAGATGACCCGTTCGGCGTGTATTACCTTGAACCGGGTGAAAACGGCAATTTCTATTGGAACGATGACGGCGACCTCGTTATCGTCTTTAACAAATACGACGCCGCACCCGGATTCATGGGGACGCCTGAGTTTACGGTCAAAAAGAGCGTTTTGGGCGACTCACTTGTCCCTGAATACAGATAAAAATAATCCCTCCGGCCGAGCCGGAGGGATTATTGCATATTCAATTACTCTTCCCAGTTATGCCAGACATTCTGGACATCGTCGTTGTCCTCGAACATATCAAGCATCTTGGTGATATTCTTGATATCATCCTCGTTGGTGAGCTTGATGTAGCCGTTCTGGGGAAGCATCTCAACCTGAGCGGAGAGAAGCTTATAGCCCTTTGCGATAATGGCTTCTGCAACGGAGGTAACATCGTCGGGCTTTGTGTACACGACAAAAGTCTCGCCGTCGGGCTCAAAGTCGTCAGCGCCTGCGTCAAGGGCCTCCATCATGACGGTGTCCTCGTCAAGCTCCTCATCCTCGTTGTCGATGACGATAACGCCCTTCTTATCGAACGACCAAGAAACGCAGTTTGCTGCGCCCATGTTTCCGCCGTACTTATCAAAGTAGTGGCGAATTTCGCCTGCGGTACGATTGCGGTTATCGGTCATAGTCTCAACGATTATGGCAACGCCGTTCGGGCCGTAGCCTTCGTAAACGATCTTCTCGTAGTTGTCGGTATTGCCTGCACCGAGTGCTTTGTCGATGGTGCGCTTAATGTTATCGTTTGGCATGTTTGCAGCCTTTGCCTTGGTGATGACCGCAGCGAGGCGTGAATTGTTATTGGGGTCGCCGCTGCCGCCTTCCTTGACCGCAACGATCATTTCTCTTGCGATCTTGGTAAACGCCTGAGCACGCTTTGCATCCGCTGCACCCTTTGTTTTCTGTATATTGTGCCATTTGGAATGTCCTGACATCTTTTAACAGCTCCTCTAAATGTATAATTACGAATTAACGGCAGTTATTTTATCACATTCTCAGCCTTATGACAAGGATTAATTATCCTGCATTCAAGATAATAGCGCTTATCAGGTCCATGACCTATCGAAAAGCTCTTTTTCGGGAACGGACCGCTCTTGTAGACTGATGTAAACAGCTCGGATTTCTCCATTCTCGGCATCAAAATACCGGCATCATGCTCCTTGCCTGCCATACCAATGCATTCCTCATCGCCGTGGATATAGTCTATCCTGCCGCCGAAGCGCTCGATGTACGCCTTGCAAAAGCTTTCGCATGAGCCGATAATCTCGCCGAGCGTCATGTCCGCAAGCTCTATGGTCTCGGTCACATCATGCGTAACTATGGTTATCGCCTTGCCTTTGCCTATGTCATCCGCAAAGTATTTCTTTGCCTCGGAAATAAATTGTTCGGCTTCGGTGTCAAACAGCACCTTATGTATCGGTTCAAAGGTTATCGCCGGCGAGTGGATGTTGTTTATCTCGCAGAGCGCAAAGCGCGCCGGATGCGTCTCCCTTTCCTCGGTGCTGAGCATGGGCTTTATCTCCTCCCAATACTGCTTTGCGGCCGCAACACTGTGATTTCCGTCGCCTATAGCAAAAACTATCGGATCATCTGCACTACCGTATTTTTTTATAAGCTCATCCTTATCACCGAGCTTATCTACGGCAGCTTCAACCGCGGCATTGTCCGAGACCTGCCAGCCCTTGATATGACCGCCGTGCTGCATTAGCTCAAAGTCATATAGCAGCTTTCCCTTTTTGACCGAAGAAAAGACATAGTCTTCGGGGTCGTCTATGAAAACCATTATATGCGGCATCTCGACAAGCGCCTTTTCACGCACACGAATGCGTGGCGGCAGCCTGTCCTCCACCGTATGCTCTGTCGCCCGTATAGGCGAAACTGAGCCCTCCGTCCAGTCATAGGCTTCAAGATCGAGCATTCCGACAAGCCCCGGCCTGACCGTGCCATCGGATAGCGTTCGCTCGATGTACAGAAAACTGTCTTTGAGCTCGGTGAATACACCGCTTTCGAGGTAGCTGCGCATGACGGAGTAAATTTTCTCGCTCTCGGTCTCGGTATCTCTGATTCCGAGCTCCGCCTCGGGCAGTATCATATTAAGCGCCGAGGGCTTATCTCCCGCTATCTTGCGCACCTGCTGCCAATACTCGGGCTCGGAGGTGAACTGGTCGCAGGCAACGACGCTCCATGCAGTCATATCCTCAACATTCGGCAGCAGAATGTCTGCCGGTCTGAAAATGTCCACTCAGAGCACCTCCAGCGCTATCTGCGTCCATGTTTCCATGTAGTCGTAGTTTGCCTTGAGCTCGGGCAGGGTCATCCACAGGCCTTCGAGCTTTTCTGTCTCCTTGACTGTCACCTTGCCCTCAGTCTCAAGCGTGAAGCAAGCACCGAGATGCACACTGCCGACACTGTTCGAGTCATCATTTATAAAGCCGCATGAGTAAAGCTCGCCGTGACTATGGAGTTCGACCTCCTCGTGTATCTCACGCCAAAGCCCCTTCATGAGCATGTCGCCCTGCTCGTCAACGGGGTTTATGTGACCGCCGACACCGATGGATATCTTGCCGTGAAGCCTTGCCTCGCCGCCCTTGTTGAGCCTGCGGGTGACGAATATTTTGTCACCTTGGCGCAGGATGACATAGGGTATTATCTGCTTAAAAGCCGGCTGTCCCTCAGCTTCGGCTCTGGGCATATACTCATGCTCATTGCGGATGATTTCAAGCAGCTCCGGCACATTTTCGGTTATAAGGCCGTTTTTGCCTGCAATAAATTTTTCAATCTTTTCTCTTTTTACTACTAAAACCTGTTCCATTATTCTTCCCAATTTGCCGAACGCTCGACGGCACGCAGCCATGTTGCGTGCAGCTTCTCGGCATCACTTTCGTCCATAACGGGCTCAAATACTCTGTCTGATTTTCTAAGCTTCTTTATTTCGTCAACACTGCTCCAAACGCCGGTTGCAAGACCCGCAAGGAACGCTGCTCCGAATGCCGTGGTCTCGACCATCTGCGGACGATCAATGGGCTTTCTGAGCAGATCCGACTGGAACTGCAGCAGGAAGTTGTTGACCGAAGCGCCGCCGTCAACTCGCAGAACGGAAAGATTTTCGCCGGCGTCGGATTCCATAGCGTCCAAAAGGTCTTTTACCTGATAGGCAATGCCTTCAAGCGCCGCTCTTGCGATATGTGCCTTTGTGCAGCCTCTTGTGAGGCCGACTATCGCACCTCTTGCGTACATATCCCATCTCGGTGCGCCAAGCCCGGTAAAGGCGGAAACAAGGTAAACGCCGCCGTTATCCGGAACGGATGTTGCAAGCGCCTCGCACTCGGACGATGTACCGAGAAGTCCGACCTCGTCACGCAGCCACTGTATGGTACTGCCTGCGTTAAACACGCTGCCCTCGAGAGCGTATGTAGTCTCGTCGCCGATTGACCACGCAACGCTCGTTACAAGGCCGTTTTTGCTTCTGACCGACTGGCTGCCGGTATTCATTAGGGTAAAACAGCCGGTGCCGTAGGTGTTCTTTGCCTGACCGCGGTCGATGCAGCCCTGGCCGAACAGTGCCGCTGCCTGGTCTCCTGCACTGCCGCAAACGGGAGTCCCGGCAAGTATCTCGATGCCGTTTATGCCGGCCGCCACCTTGCCGTATATCATCGATGACGGTACTGGTGTGGGCAGCATACTCATGGGGATATCGAGTGCATCGCAGAGCTTTTCGTCCCACTTAAGCTCGTTGATATCAAATATCATAGTTCTCGAACAGTTTGAATAGTCTGAAACATGAGCCTTGCCGCCGGTGAGGTTCCAGATAAGCCATGAGTCGACATTGCCAAACAGCAGCTCGCCTCGCTCGGCTCTTTCCCTTGCCCCGGGGACATTGTCGAGTATCCACTTTATCTTGGTGCCGGAAAAATATGCGTCGATGAGCAGTCCCGTCTTTTCCTGAACATAGTCGCCGATGCCGGTCTTTTCAAGATCCTCGCACATAGGTGCAGTTCTTCTGCACTGCCAGACTATCGCATTATAAACGGGCTTGCCGGTGTTCTTATCCCACACAATGGTGGTCTCGCGCTGGTTTGTGATGCCGATGCCGGCAATATCCGTCGGCGAAAGCTCGCTTTTTTCAAACGCCTCGGCCATCGCACGAAGCTGCGTATCAAGAATGACCATTGGGTCGTGCTCTACCCAGCCGGGCTTCGGAAATATCTGCGGGAAAGGATACTGCCCTATGGAAACGGGTATACCGTTCGAGTCAAAGATTATCGCTCTCGAGCTGGTAGTGCCCTGATCAAGAGCTATAACATAACCGTTCATTTTTGTTCCTCCAGTTTTTTGTTGACTAATGTATTATCTCGATATAAAATCATCTCTAGATAACACTATAACACAAAGAGAGGATTATTTCTATGCCTACTTTTAAGGATTTCTATTTTAATTCGAGCACAGGCAAAAACAAGATCCACGCCCGCATGTGCGTTCCTGACGCAGAGCCGAGAGCCATCGTGCAGATCATCCATGGTATCGCCGAGTATATCGACCGTTATGATGAATTCATGAGCTTCCTTGCCGATAACGGCATCATCGCCGTTGGCACCGACCACCTCGGTCACGGCAAGAGCATCGAAAGCGAGGAGCAGACCGGCTTTTTTGCGTATGATAACGGCTGGGATTATGCCGTGCGTGACGAGGAAGTGCTCAGACTTGCTATGCATGAAAATTACCCAGAGCTGCCTATCATCGTTTTCGGTCACAGCATGGGAAGCTTCATGGCCCGCACATTGCTAATCCGTTACCCCGATGCATTTAATGCAGCGATAATCAGCGGCACAGGCAATCAGGGTGCAGCCCTTGTTAATGGCGGCCTTTTCATGGGCAATCTTGTTACCGGCCTCAAGGGTGCTCACCACTACAGCAAATTCCTCAACAATCTTGCATTCGGCAGCTACAATAAGATATACGATAATCCCAAGACCGAATATGACTGGCTGTCGAGAGACGAGGCCAATGTTCAGAAGTACATTGACGACCCTCTGTGCGGCTTTATTCCCTCATGCAGCCTGTTCCGTGATATGATGACGGGTGTTAAGTTCATTACGAACAAGAAAAACCTCACCGCCATGAACAAGGATATGCCCGTTTATTTCATGTCCGGCGACATGGATCCCGTCGGCGAGTGCGGCAAGGGCGTTCAGAAGGCATACAACAACTTCCTTGAGGCGGGCATGAAGGATGTCAGCATCAAGCTCTACCCAGGCGGCAGACACGAGATGTTAAACGAGATAAACAAAGACGAGGTCTATACAGACATTCTCACTTGGCTGGGCAGTAAAATCTAATTTAATTCAGACCGGCTCGGTACGATTCCGAGCCGGTCTTTTCATGCCTTTGTCGGGTAATTAACGGGGGTTAATACCTATGATTCCATATCGATAGGTCTTGGTATGGTGTCCCGTGGTGAGGTCGCACTGATAGTTGCGCAAAAAGGAAGCATGGCGGGTCTTATCGCCGGAACGATGTTCCCCGCAGTTGTCCTCGTCGTTATTGTCACGACGCTTATAACGCCGCTTCTGTTAAAGGTCGGCATGAAGCGTCAGACACCCGACAACACAGAGCCGCCGCTCCCCGTTGGAGCATAAACGAAAAAGGCACACCGCTCGGTGTGCCTTTTTGCTGTCTAAAATTATATTGCCTTAAACAGGTCGAGTATCTCACTCGGATTGCTGTCACCGAATGTAACAGCGGTAATGACCGCAACATAGTTACCGACCTTCACGCAGGCCAGAACCTCATGCACAGCTGTACTCTGTACATTTGCAGTGATGGTAATGCCGTCGTGCTCGGTGCCGGCAAAGATTACAGTAGTTTTTTCGGTCTTAATATCCGTAAAGCCGCCGGCAGAAAGCTGATCAGGCAGTTGCTTGAGTGATTCGTCGACATAGCCGCTCTCATCATACTTTGCACCGTTTATAGTACCAAGGTTCTCAACAGTGATGTTTACAGTTGAGTTGTCGCTGCGGACACCGTACATCTCCATGACGACCTTGCCGTCCTCGTACATTTTTGCCAGGTTCTCGTCATTAAGCGCTTCGGCTGTCTGGCCGGTGATCTGAGTGATCTGATCCTTGGTGAGCATCGTCCAGTTCTCATCAAGAGTTGCGGCAAAGCCGAAATACTCATTGGTGTAGGTGTTTCCATCGGTCACACCGGCGGAAAACTCCTTGTCGGTCGACTGGCCGCCGCCACTGCAGGCTGCAAGGCTCAGGGTCATCAGGACTGCCAGCAGCAGTGCGCTGAATCGGGAAAGCTTTTTCATGTCTTTATCCTCTGTATTCTCTTTATTTTAGTTTTTCATTTCTCTGTTTCTTAAGAAGTTCATCATGCCGTCCTGCATATAGTCAAGCCTGCCGAGCATCTTGCCTGCGCCGTGGACAGTGCATGCAATGGGGTCGTCAACGAGCATGGTGCTAATACCCGTGCTGTTCTCAACAAGGGTATCCATGCCGAAGATCATGCTTCCGCCTCCGGACATGATGATGCCGTTATCGGCAAGGTCACCGATAAGCTCTGGCGGAGTTCTCTCCAAAACGGCGTGCACGCTCTCGAGGATCAGGCCTGCGGGCTCTCTGAGAACATCGACAAGCTCGGATGCGGTGACCTCAACTGTCTTTGGAAGGCCGGTCATGAGATCTCTGCCTTTAACCTCCTCGATGGAGTCAACACCGCCCTTTAACTCGATGCCGCCGATGCTTATCTTGAGCTCCTCGGCAGTTCTCTCGCCGATGAGCAGATTGTGCTTTTTCTTGATGTATCTGATAATTGCCTCGTCAAAGCTGTAGCCTGCGGTTTTAATTGACTCGCACTCGACAACACCACCCATTGACACCACGGCAACATCCGTCGTGCCGCCGCCGATATCGATGACCATGTGGCCGTCGGCCTTGTTGATATCCACACCTGCGCCGACAGCGGTGGCGACGGCGTTCTCAACAAGATAAGCCTTTCTTGCGCCCGCCTCGATGGCAGCATCGATTATCGCACGCTCCTCAACGCCGGTGATGCTGCTCGGAACGCACATCAAAAGTCTGGGCTTAAAAAGACTGAACGATGTAACACGGCTGACGAGCTCACGAAGCATCATGGCCGACATGTCGTAGTCTGATATAACGCCGTTGCTTATGGGATGAATCGCAACGACATTTGCAGGGGTGCGGCCAAGCGTTTTCTTGGCCTCCTCGCCTATTTTCAGCATTCTGCCGCTGTTCTTGTCGACGGCAACGACCGTCGGCTCACGCAGTGCAACGCCGCTGCCGGCAACGAAAACCTGCGTTGACGAGGTTCCCATATCTATTGCAATATCTCTTTCAAATATAACCATAGTATTCTCCAATCCGCCGAGCGTTTATCGGCGACTTTTGTTATAATTCTATCCCTATTGATCAAATATCAATCTTCACGGCGTGCAAGAGTTATGCAGTAGACCGACTTTGCACCTGCTCTTTTGAGCATTCTCGCACACTCCGAGACGGTCGAACCCGTGGTTACCACATCGTCAACGAGCAGGATGTGCCTTCCCTTGACGGCATTCGGATCAATGACCGTGTACGCTCCGACGACATTTACCGCTCTCTGCTTTGCGTCCTTTATAGTCGACTGCGCCGTGTTGTTCTTTATCTTTTTGAGTGTCGGCACAAACCTCACATCGACATTTTTGGATATCTCCTTTGCCAGGAGCTCGGCTTGGTTATACCCTCTGTCGTGAAGCCGCTTCTTGCTTAACGGTATACATGATATCATATCAATACTGCCGCAATCAAGATTATTTTCGGCACATTCCGACATTATTGCGCCCAGTCTGCGGCTATAGCACGAGCAGCCGGAAAATTTGAAGCGCAGCACGGCACGGCGAACATAGTCCTTGTAATAAAGCGGCGATATGCATTTATCGACAAAAGGAAACCTCTGATATACACTGTCGCCCTTCGTGTACGGCAATGTTCTTATACAGTCATTGCATATATCCGACTTGTCGATGACCTTACCGCAGAACACGCATTTCGGCGGATAGATGAGGTCAAGTATGTAATCAAATAGCTTAATCATCAGCAATAAGCCTCAAACGCAGCGCACTGTAGCGCCTTGACTGCTTGTTGTTATCTATCATACGGTGGGCGATATTATCGTCGCCGACCATGATCAGCAGCTCCTTTGCCCTTGTGACTGCCGTATACAGTACACCCCTTGTGAGGAGCATCTGAACATCGCCGCTGAGTGCCAGCACGACGGCTCTATACTCGCTGCCCTGCGATTTGTGCACCGTCAGCGCCCAAGCGTGCTCAAGCTCGTTGAGCATCTCAAAGCTGTAGGTCGCAAGCTTGTCCTCAAAGTCAACGGTAAGCGTCTCTGTAATGGGATCAATCTGGGCGATCGTTCCGATATCACCGTTATAAACGCCTGCGCCGCTTACGCCGCCTTTGGTTTTCCATATGGTGTCATAATTGTTTTTGGTCTGAATGACCCTGTCGCCGACACGGAACACCGCTTCGCCGAAAAGCTTTTCCTTCTTGCTCTCGCTCGGCGGATTGAGCGCCGCCTGCAAGCGCTTATTGAGGTTCACGGTGCCGGTCTCGCCCTTTCTCGTAGGTGAAAGCACCTGAATACTTTCAGATGGTATCTTCATGTTCTCGGGAAGTCTTCGTGCGCACAGCTCTACTATCGTCTCGACCGCCGTGCCGCCCTTGAGCCTGCGCAGGCGGAAAAAGTCGCCGGTGTTGGCCTCAAAGTCGGGGTGCTCTCCCCTGTTTATCATATGTGCATTGCGCACGATGCGGCTGTCGCCCTTTTGGCGGAAAATCTCTGTCAGCCGCACGGTGGGTACGGTCTGGCTTCGTATGATATCAGAAAAAACATTGCCGGGGCCTACCGAGGGAAGCTGATCGGCGTCACCGACCAATACGAGCCTGCAGCCGGGTTTAAGCGCCTTTAACAGCGAGCTCATAAGTGTTATGTCAACCATTGAGCACTCGTCAAGAACCAGTGCATCGCAGTTTAATGGGTCGCCTTCGTGCTTTGAAAAGACAACTGTCTCGCCGTCCTCGGCCATTTTTGCACCGAGCAGCCTGTGAATGGTGGATGCTTCCCTTCCGGTGAGCTCGCTCATGCGTTTTGCCGCTCTGCCGGTCGGGGCAGCAAGCAGCGTTTCAAGCTCAAGCTCGTCGTATAGGCTCAAAATGCCTTTTAAAATCGTAGTTTTGCCCGTGCCCGGGCCGCCGGTAATGACAAGTATGCGATTATTAAGCGCAAGCTCGATAGATTGCTTTTGAAGCGGCGCATAGCTGATGTCATACAGGCTTTCAAGCTTGGTTATCAGCCGTTCGATGTTGGCGCTGCTCTTGGTTTTGAGACCGACCATGCTTTTAAGGCGCTCGGCAGTATAGGTCTCGGCCTCGTATAGCTCGGTAAGGTAGCAAACATTGAGGTTTGCTACTTTATCGCAAACGAGCCCGCCGTTTTCCGATAGGCTGTCGATAGCGTCCGACACCAAATCCGCCGGCACGGAGATGAGCTGAGAGGTCGCAGCAATAAGCTTATCTCTCGGAATAAAGCAGTGGCCGTTGCCGCTGTTGTGCTGAAGCTCAAACAAAACAGCGGCCGAAATTCTGTTTATGCTGTCGCCCTCGATGCCGAGCTCAAGTGCAAGATTATCCGCCTCGGCAAAGCTTGCGCCGATGTGGCTTGCTGAGATTATGTACGGGTTTTCATGCACCGTTTCAAGCGCCGCCGATCCGTAGGCTCTGTATAGCTTAAGCGCAACAAGCGGCTTAATGCCATAAGCGCACAAAAACTCCGTTAGCCGTCTCACTCCTGCCTGCTTTTTGAAGCTTGCGCTCAGATCCTTTGCCTTGGTAAGGCTGATGCCCTTTATCTCCGCAAGCTTTTCCGGGTGCATTTCGAGTACATCAAGTGACTTTTCCTTAAACCTGTCAACGATAAGTGCCGCCGTAGCGGGACCAATGCCTTTAACGGTGCTCCCGGCAAGATACTCATAAATGCCGTCGGCTGAGGTCGGCAGCAGCCTGTTTGACTGCTCTATCTTGAACTGCCTGCCGTGCTGGGCATGCGTCACCCACGAGCCCTCGGCAGAGATCATCTCACCCGGTGCGATATACGGAAGGCAGCCGACGGCAGTGACCATCTCCCCGCTGTCCGTCTCCATACGCACGACGGCATAGCCGTTTTCGTCGTTAAGATAAATGACTGAGCTTATTATTCCATTTATCTCAGTTTGCTCTACCATAGCTTTCTCCATCTTTTGATAGTGTAATATAGCCGTATTTCTCGGCATAAAACTCGGCAATGTGCTTCGCAGCGGAATCGGCATTGCAAGCGTCTATGCGCAAATTTGCCCTCAGTGTGCCGTTATCACGCAGCCATACAAAGCCTTTTATGGTCTGCTCAAGCTTCGGTTCGGCGCCTATAACTTGAAGCTCAATACTTATGTTGGTGTTCTCTCCGCTTGTTATGGGCGTGAGCAGCAGGCCCTTTAGCGCCCAAAGCATAATAAGAAGTATTGTTGTTATCGCAAGACCTACTATAAAATCGACTAACATACCCAGCCTCCTTTGTGCATTATATGAGACTGAGCACGGTAGGGTCAAAGCAGTTTTTTAAGAAACTTGCCGGTAAAGCTGTTCTCGCAGTCGGCGCACTGCTCGGGTGTGCCTGTGAAAACGACCGTTCCGCCGCCGCTGCCGCCCTCGGGGCCGAGGTCGATTATATAGTCGCAGGATTTTATGATATCAAGATTGTGCTCGATTATTACAACGGTGTTGCCCGCATCGGCAAGGCGGTTGATTATATAAATGAGCTTATGCACATCCGCCATGTGAAGACCGGTGGTAGGCTCGTCAAGGATGTAGACAGTCGAGCCCGTGCTGCGCTTAGACAGCTCCGTTGCAAGCTTCACTCGCTGCGCCTCGCCGCCGGACAGAGTCGTGCTCGACTGGCCGAGCTTTATATAGCCAAGGCCGACATCGTACAGTGTATCGAGCTTACTTCTGAGCTTGGGGAGATTTGCAAAGAAATCTCTTGCTTCCTCAACGGTCATATCAAGGACTTCGTAGATATTCTTGCCCTTGTACCTGACCTCAAGCGTTTCTCTGTTATAGCGCTTGCCCTTGCAGACATCGCATGGCACATAGACATCGGGCAGAAAATGCATTTCAATCTTTTGCAGACCGTCGCCCTTGCACGCTTCGCAGCGCCCGCCCTTGACATTGAAGGAAAACCTGCTTGACTGATAGCCACGGAGCTTTGCATCCTCGGTCGAAGCGAACAGCTCACGAATATCGTTAAACAGTCCCGTGTATGTTGCAGGATTGGAGCGTGGAGTTCTGCCGATGGGGCTTTGGTCGATGTTGATGACCTTGTCGATATCCTCAAGTCCCGTCACGCCGCCGCATTTGCCGGGCTTCGTTTTGGCTCTGTTTTTCTCAAGAGCAATGGTCTTATACAGGATCTCGTTTACAAGCGAGGACTTGCCGCTGCCGGACACACCGGTCACGCAGGTGACAACGCCCTTGGGAAAAGCGACATCGATGCCACGCAGGTTATTTTCTCTTGCGTCATGAACAGTGATAAAGCCCTTATTCGTAGGTCTGCGCTCGTTGGGCACAGGTATCACTTTTCTGCCGCTGAGATACTGACCCGTCACCGAACGCTCACAGGCACATATCTCGTCGACAGTGCCGGCGCAGACGACCTCGCCGCCATGAACGCCCGCAGCCGGGCCGATATCCACGACAAAGTCCGCCGCACGGATAGTGTCCTCGTCATGCTCAACAACAATGAGCGTGTTGCCGAGATCCCGCAGATCCTTGAGCGTTTTTAGAAGCTTTTCGTTATCGCGCTGGTGCAGACCGATGCTCGGCTCATCGAGAATATACAAAACGCCCATTAGCGACGAGCCTATCTGCGTTGCAAGCCTTATCCTCTGGCTCTCACCGCCGGAAAGTGTGACGGCGCTTCTTGAAAGCGTGAGGTACTGCAGTCCGACATTTTTAAGAAAGCCGAGCCTGACCTTTATCTCTTTTAATATCTGAGCCGCAATTATCTGCTGCTTTTCGGTCAAAACCAAGCTATCGACAAAGTCTATCGCCTCGGTGATAGACATATCGCTCATCTGCGCAATATTTTTCCCGCCGACAGTGACCGCAAGTGCTTCCTTGCGTAGTCTCAAGCCGCCGCAGGTCGGGCAGGTGATCTCGGACATGACCTCTTCGATATCCGCTCGCATTGCAGGGCTCTGCGTCTCGTGATAGCGACGCTCTAAATTATTGCAGATGCCCTCAAAGGGCTTTGAATATTTACCCGAGAACGAGCCGCTTTTGCTCTCCCTTTCGTACAACAGGTCGAGCGGCTCACCCTTGGTGCCGTAGAAAAGTGCGTCTTTAGCCTCCTTAGGGAGCTTATTAAACGGCGTGTCGAGCGTAAAACCGTACTTCTTTGCAAGTGCCGTGTAGTACATCTTGGCAATCGAGTCGTTTGCACCCGACGCCCATCCGCTCGCCTGAACGGCACCGGCGGCAAGACTCAGGCTTTCATCCGGCACGATAAGCTCGGGGTCAACAAGAAGCTGCATGCCAAGGCCATCGCAGGTCGGGCAAGCGCCGTAGGGCGTGTTGAACGAGAACATTCTCGGTGTGAGCTCCTCTATGGATATGCCGCAGTCCTCGCAGGCGTAATTCTGTGAAAAGAGTATCTCGCGTTTTTCGCTGATAATATCTGCAATGACAAGTCCGTTTGCAAGCGAAGCGGCAGTCTCTACGGAGTCCGTGAGCCTACGGGTTATCTCAGGCTTAATAACGATTCTGTCAACGATTATCTCGATATTGTGCTTTTTGTTCTTCTCAAGCTTAATAGTCTCGGACAGATCATAAATGCTACCGTCTACCCTTGCTCTGACATAACCGGACTTACGGGCATCCTCGAAAACCTTTACATACTCACCCTTTCTCGCTCTTACAACAGGTGCAAGTATCTGAAGCTTGGTCCCCTCGGGCAGGAGCATAAGCTGATCGATTATCTGATCTATCGTCTGCTGCTTTATTTCCTTGCCGCATTTCGGGCAATGCGGTACACCGATGCGTGCCCACAAAAGACGCATGTAGTCGTATATCTCTGTCACCGTGCCGACGGTCGAGCGAGGATTTCTTGAACTTGTCTTCTGGTCGATGGAAATCGCCGGAGAAAGACCTTGGATATTATCAAGGTCGGGCTTATCCATCTGCCCGAGAAACTGCCTTGCATATGACGAAAGGCTCTCGACATATCGTCTCTGTCCCTCGGCATAGATGGTGTCAAAAGCAAGGCTTGATTTGCCGCTGCCGGACACTCCGGTCATGACGATGAGCTTATCTCGGGGTATTTCGATATCGATATTTTTAAGGTTGTTGGCTCTTGCACCTTTGATTACAATGCTGTTTTCCATTTAAGTTACACCAACTCTGCGTAGCTTCCTCGTGTGAGCTTAACAAGCTCGTCCGGCGCAAGCTCGACCTGATAGCCGATTTTACCTGCGCTGACCATAATGGTAGCTTTGTCTGCTGCGCTTATATCATAAAATGTCTTGTACTGCTTTTTCATTCCGACCGGCGAGCAGCCGCCACGAACATAACCCGTCAGCGCATTTATCTCGCTGACATGGATCATCGCAACCGACTTCTCCCCGCTTGCCTTTGCCGCCTTTTTAAGATCAAGCTCGCCTATCACGGGAATAACGAACACATATATTGTCTTGCTTGCGCCTCTTGCAACAAGCGTTTTGAACACCTGCTCGGGGTTCTGCTCGCATATTCTTGCAACGGTCAGCCCGTCAACTGCCTCGTCACCGTGCGGGTATTCATGCGGAATATAGCTTATCTTTTTCTGCTCTAAAAGGCGCATGACATTTGTCTTTTGCTCTTTCATCTTGTCACCTCTTTCAACCAATCTATTATATCCTTTTTTCTCTTTTCTTTCAACACAAAAATGAGGGTCTCCGCCTAATACGAAGACCCTCATTTTGCTGTTATTCAGTTTTTCTGAAACCTTGACAGCATGCTCTCGATACTACCGTCAAGCACCTTGATAAATTTCTCCTCGGTTATCTCGGGAGGCAGCTCCATGTTCCTGTCGAGCCACTGCGAGATAAGACCGACAACGCCATTTGCGTAGAACTCGCAGACGAACTCAAGATCGGACCACTCAATATTCTTGCCCTCTGCAACGATGACGGCAAAGCTGTGGATGCAGTAGTGCAGTCTGCGCTTAAAGTAACGCAGGAAGTATGAGCGGTTGTTGGAGTTATAGACATTCAGGACGAATAGCTTGTTGTTGTAGAGATAATGGAAGAATGTGAGAACATTCTCACGCCAATTCTCATAAAGTATCTCCTGCGGCAAAGTCCTGTTCGCGTCTTCCTCGAACACCCACTCGAGCAGGTCATAAACATCATCAAAGTGATAATAGAAGGTCTGGCGGTTAACACCGCACTCCTCAACAAGGTCTTTTACGGTTATCTTATCGATAGGCTTGATGGTAAGCATCTTTTTAAGCGCATTACCAAGTGATTCTTTTGTCGAAGTAGCCATAATTGCCCTCCATACATAATTATTATAATCTCTTTATACCACATGTTTAGAAAAAATGATAGTTGTTTATTTAATTTTTCTCGTAAATATGATAAAATATATATAAAAAATCTAAACAAAGGGTTAAATATGTACAAAAAAGCTACTGTTACAGGGCGCTTTGCACCAAGTCCAAGCGGTGTTATGCACTTAGGAAACCTGTCATCATACCTGCTTGCTTGGTTGGATGCTCGCTCCAAGGACGGAAAAATTATATTGCGGATAGAGGATCTTGACCCCGACAGGTGTTCAAAGAAGTATGCCTTGCAGCTTACAGACGACCTCCGCTTTCTCGGTCTTGACTGGGATAACGAGCTCAGTGAGGAGTATTATCAAAGCAGCCGCACGGAGCTTTATGAGGATATATTCGGGCAGCTTTTAAAGCATGACATGCTCTACCCCTGCTATTGCAGCCGAAGCCAGCGCTTAGCCGCTTCCGCACCGCACCCGGGAGAATGTACGCATGACACAGGCTGTAGGTGCAGACACTTGAGCCGATCGGAGCGAATGGAGCTTGAAAGGCTCGGCAAGGGACCTGCATGGAAAATTCATGTTCCGGATAAAGATATAGCCTTTTTGGATGGGCATTACGGGTTCATAAGAAAAAACCTTGCCGATGGCGGGGACTTCATCATAAGGCGCTCAGACGGCGTTTTTGCCTATCAGCTTGCAGTGTCGTTCGATGACATGGACATGGGCATTGACCGTGTCGTCCGCGGTCGTGACCTCTTAAGCTCAACAGCACGGCAGATATGGCTTATAAGCGAGCTGGGCGGCTCACCGCCGGAATACTGCCACGCCCCCCTGCTGCTTTCCGAGGACGGCAGGAAGCTTTCAAAGCGTGACGGTGATTTGAATATAATGAGTTTAAGGCAGAACCACACGCCGGAAGAAATTATCGGATATCTTGCCGCTCGATTGGGTTTAGGTGACGGCAAACCCATCAGTGTGCAGAAGCTCTTACAAACTTTCGATTGGTCACTCGTGCCAAAAAACGATATAACAATAAAATGAAGCCTGCGATGCAGGCTTCATTTTCACATATTTGCTTTTAAGATATCTGCAATGTCAACAACGCTGTTCAGAACATAATCGGGCTTGCGTTCGGCCTTTTCGATATCCTCAAGCGTACTCTCGCCGGACAGGACGCACACGGACACGGCGCCCGCATTCTGCGCAACGGCAATGTCGGTATACAGTCTGTCACCCACGCAGCAAATCTGCCCATTGGGAACTCCGGTCATTGCGGATATTATGTCAACCATATTGCGGTTGGGTTTTCCGATATATTCCGGCTTTACGCCGCTTGCCGCCGTGAGCAGAGCGCATATGCTGCCGCAGTCGGGCAGAACTTCGTTTGCAGGCATCGGGCAGACCCAATCGGGGTTTGCGGCAATAAACGCTGCACCATGTCGCAAGTAGTGCACCGCCTTGTCGAGCTTTTCATAGGTAAGCTCAGTATCAAAGCCAACGCAGACGACTTTTACATCGTCCTCACCGAGCTTCACACCGTAGCTTTCAAGCTCGCCCATAAATGCCTTTGTACCGACGGGATAAACGGTGCAGCCGGGGAACTTGGTGTTGAGATACATGGCGGTCGCCATGCCGGAGGTGAAAACATTCTCCATCTCGCAGGGGAAGCCGAGCTTGCGCAGTCTCGTGACATAGTCTATGCCTGCTCTCGACGAGTTGTTTGTAAGGTAAATATACTGCCTGCCGCTTGCTTTTATGGTGTTGATATAATCAACTGCGCCGTCAAACACCTCGTCGCCGAGGTAAAGGGTACCATCCATATCAAGCAGAAAAAGTTTGGTGTTTAAAAGCTTATCCATCACATATCTCCTATATTTCGAATGTGGCTATTATATAGCCTTTTTTTCCGAAAATCAACAGCGTATCTATGCAAGGGCAAAGTTGTGTGATATTATTTACTTATCAAATATTATGGAGAGCTGCTATGACTATTCCATTTAATAACAATTGGCTGTTCACAAGCGACTATGACGCAGGATTTGACAGTGCCGAAACCGTCAGACTGCCGCACACCGTGCGTGAAATACCGTACAATTACATTGACTGCCAAGATTATCAGATGCTCTGCGGCTATAAAAAGAGCTTCTTTGTCCCCGAGAATTGGCAGGGTAAGCGCATACTTTTGCGCTTTGATGGTGCTGCACACGATGCCACAGTCTACTGCAACAGCAAATTAGCTGCGCACCACGCCTGTGGCTACACCGCCTTTACCGCTGATTTAACGGAGTTTCTGAAATTTGGTCAGGAAAACACCGTTACTGTCAGACTTGACACAAGAGAGAACCTTAACATTCCGCCCTTCGGCTTTGTCATAGATTACCTTTGCTACGGTGGTCTGTACCGTGATGTCGAGCTTGAAGTGAGAAACAGCACATATATAAAAAATGTCCTCATCGAGAACACCGGCCTGCGTGATATCTCGGTGAGTATCGACACCTCAGGCAAACTAAAAGTCGGCAAGCTGGTGGCAGAGATCTTTGACACAGACGGCAAGGTCGCAGCATCAGCGATGGGGGTCAAGTTTAAGCTCACTGTGCCCGACGGCAAGCTTTGGTCGCCGGGCAATCCGTATCTTTACACCTTAAAAGCAAAGATAGTCGACGGCGACACAGTGCTCGACGAAAAGTCCTACCGTTTCGGTCTCAGGACAGCAAAGTTTGAAAACGACGGCTTTTACCTAAACGGCAAGAAAATGAAGCTCCGTGGGCTTAACCGGCACCAAAGCTTTGCTTACACGGGCTATGCGATGCCAAAGTCAATGCAAAGACTTGATGCGGATATCCTCAAAAACGAGCTCGGTGTCAACGCTGTGCGCACCTCGCACTATCCGCAATCGCAGCATTTTGTAGACAGGTGCGATGAGCTCGGTCTGCTCGTATTTACCGAGATACCAGGCTGGCAGCATATCGGAAACGATGCTTGGAAGGATCAAGCGGTTGAGAACACCCGTGAGATGGTCACGCAGTATATGCACCACCCGTCTATAATTCTTTGGGGCGTCAGGATAAACGAGTCGCAGGATGATGACGGACTGTACAAGAGGACAAATGCCGTTGCTCACGAGCTTGACCGTTCCCGCCAGACCAGCGGTGTCAGATATATTGAAAAGAGCAGTCTGCTTGAAGATGTTTACGCATTCAATGACTTTTCACACAGTGGCAATAACGCTGGTCTTAAGGCCAAAAATAGCGTTACATCCAACAAACGCCGCCCGTATCTTGTCTCGGAGTGCAACGGACACATGTTCCCCACGAAAGCATTTGACGATGAGCGCCACCGCCTGAGTCATGCTCTGCGCCATGCCAAGGTACTTGACGCAATGTACGCTGCCGACGACATCTGCGGCATATTCCCGTGGTGCATGTTTGACTACAACACGCACAAGGACTTCGGCAGTGGGGACGGTGTATGCTACCACGGCGTCATGGATATGTTCAGAAATCCGAAGTTAGCAGCCGCCGTTTATGCAAGTCAATCCGAGGAAAATCCCTGCTGTGTCGTATCCTCGTCCATGGATATCGGCGAGCACCCTGCCGGTGATATCGGCAGCGTCTATGTGTTCACCAATGCCGATAGCGTGCGACTTTTTAAGAACGGCTTGCTCGTAAAGGAGTTTTACCCCGACAGCGAAAGCTACCCTGCGCTGCCCCACCCGCCTGTTGTAATTGATGATTTCATAGGCGATCTGCTTGAAACGCAGGAAAGCTTCGATGCCAAGACCGCCGAACAGCTAAAGGAGTGCCTGTATGCGGTTGCAAAATACGGCACAAGTGCTCTGCCGCCGAAGTATCTGCTGAAGCTCGGAAAGCTCATGCTGCTCAAGGGACTAAAGTTTTCCGACGGCGTTGAGCTCTATGGCAAATACGTGAGCAACTGGGGCGGTGAGGCGACCGAATGGCGCTTTGACGCTGTCAAAAACGGCGAAGTCGTAAAATCGGTTATCAAAAAGCCCGGTCAAAAGGCACACATTGAAGTTGAAGTCAGCAGCACCGAGCTTTACGAGGGTGACACATATGATGTCGCCGCCGTCAGGATATATGCAAGAGATGAACTCGGTAATTCCGCCGTATATTATCAAGAACCAGTCATTTTAAGTTGTTCCGATGGTCTTGAAATCATCGGCCCGCATGTTATCTCTCTCAAGGGCGGCTGCGGCGGCACATATGTTAAAACGACCGGTACCGCCGGTAACGCTGAGCTGATGATAAACGATATCAAAGTCGATTTTATTATTAAGTGACATTCTAAGACTGATTCTTCAAGCAAAAAACAGATCGTCAGAGTATTCATTCATACCCTTCCGCCATATGTAATACTTAATACTTAGATATTTAATATATATCAAAAACCCTGTTGGCAGATGCCAACAGGGTTTTATTATGGAGCTGGTGGGGTGACTCGAACACCTGACCTGCTGATTACGAATCAGCTGCTCTACCGACTGAGCTACACCAGCAAACCACAGCTTTGATATTTTAGCATAATGTACAAGCAAAGTCAATCGAAATTATAATTACAGTATGTATTATTTGTTGTAACTTTATTGCAAACTGTGAAAGGTCTCAAAAATTATAGCATTGAATTTCAAGGTTTTTTGAATGCAAAAGGTTGCAAAATAGTTACCATAACGAAGTGCGAAAATTATTATTCATATAGTTATCAACATTTTCAACAGGTTTTTCAACATGCATTATCGCCTGCTATATCAGTGATTCTTGCAGTTTTTCAATTTTTTCGTAAAGCCTAAAACGAATATAAATAACAAAATAGAAACAATAAATTGTTTACATAACTCCACATTGCTTGAACGAGTAGTATACTCCGCCGCCGACAATGATATGGTCAATGAGCTTAACTCCCACCACATTTAGCATATTTTGCACAGTGACGGTGCAGTCCTCATCCTCACGGGAGGGCTCCGGCATGCCGTTGGGGTGATTGTGCGCAATTATGACGCCCGATGCCCTGTACTTCATTGCAAGCTCTATAAGTGTCCGCACACCTACCTCGGTCGCATTGACAACGCCCTTGCTTATCTGCTTGCAGGTGATGACCCTGTTTGCGTTGTCAAGCAGCAGCGCATAGCAGACCTCATCCTGAAAATACATGAACTTGGCTATAAAGTACCGCCCGAGCTGCTCTGCTGACTCAACGCTCTTTCTCGGTGCCATGACCTCCTCCATGTAGCGGCGGCTTATCGCAGGTATAAGTTTCAGCAAAACCGCTGCATTCTCACCTATGCCGTCTATCTCGGAAAGCGCCTTTTGGTCTGCCTCAAGCACGGCTGCAAGCGAGCCAAAATGGTTCAAAAGCTTGTGTGCAAGCTCGTTTGTATCTTTGCGTGGCAGAGCGTAAAACAGAAGCATTTCCAATGCATTGTGGTCATTAAAGCCATCCAAACCGGCCTCTAAGAAGCGACTCTTCATTCTCTGTCGGTGACCGTCATGAACTCCCATTGTGCACCTCTCAAAGCTCCATGTTGGCGTATGCGTTAAGATCACTTCCGGCAGTGTTGCCCGCAAGGAACTCATAGTAGCCTTGGCAGCCTATCATTGCCGCATTATCGCCGCACAGCTTAAGCGGCGGAACGAACAGCTCGCATCCGGTTTTCTCGGCGGCGGCCTTAAAATCCGCCCTTATCCTAGAATTAGCCGCAACGCCGCCCGCAACGGCTATCTTTTTATATCCAAGCGCCTTTGCCGCCAGCATCGTGCGGGGCACCAGGCTATCGCTGACGGCAGCGGTGAACGATGCTGCGAGCGAAGGCTTGTCTATCTCTTCGCCCTTCTGCTCGGCATTGTGAACGATGTTGATAACGGCGGTCTTGAGCCCCGAAAAACTCATGTCATATGGGCTACCCTCAATATGCGTTCTGGGAAGATGGTATTTCTTGTCGTCTCCGCCTTGGGAGAGCAGGTCTATTGGCTTACCACCAGGGTAAGGCAATCCGAGCACTCGTGCGGTTTTGTCAAAGCACTCCCCTGCCGCATCGTCACGGGTAGCGCCGATGACCTTAAGATCTGTGTAGCTGCGTACATCGATTATAAGCGTATTGCCGCCAGATATCGCAAGGCAGAGAAACGGCGGCTCAAGCTCGGGATAGGCTATGTAGTTTGCCGCTACATGGCCTTTTATGTGGTGCACAGGTATAAGCGGCACATTAAGGCTCAGTGCAACGGCCTTGGCGAAGTTTAGCCCCACGAGCACCGTGCCGATAAGGCCGGGCGCATAGGTCACCGCAACGGCATCTATATCGCTTTTTTTGATACCTGCAACCTGAATCGCACGCTCTGAGAGCATCGATATGACCTCAACATGGCTTCTCGATGCGATTTCCGGCACAACACCGCCGTACACTGCGTGCAGATCTGCCTGAGAGAAAATCTGGTCGGTCAAGACCCTTCTGCCGTCCTCAACTACCGCAACGGCCGTTTCGTCGCACGACGATTCAAACGCTAATATCTTCACTGTCTTATCCTCACTTAAGAAATCTTGTCATCAGTATGGCATCCTCGGTCGGCTTGGCATAGTAATTTTTTCTCAGGCCGACTTCGGAAAAGCCGTTTTTTCTGTAAAGCTCAATTGCCGGAACATTACTCTTTCTGACCTCAAGCGTCACAAAGCTGAGTTCTTTTTTGTTTGCCTTTTCAACAAGGGCGCTAATAAGGCTGTCTGCGATGCCGAGCCTTCTGTGTTCAGGTGAGACGGCGACATTGGATATATAACCCTCATCGAGAACATACATCATGCCGACATAGCCGAGTACCCGCCCGTCATCGTCAAGGGCGGCGATAAACATGTGCATATCATCCGGAAGCTGTGAAATGAGCGCCTGCCTTGACCACGGCAGAGAAAAGCAGAGCTTTTCGAGCTCCTCTATCTCGTCAATGTGTTCCAGCGTCACATCGGCAATTTCAAAATGCATCGGGTGCCTCCTGCTCAAGCTCGTCAATTACCGCAAGCACCTCATCCGAAAGGCGCTCAAGCGTCTTTTTCCAGCCCAGCCCCAGTGCAGGCGGTTTGATATCGTCCTCCGCTAAGCACATGACGCGCTCGTCAAGGTCCTGATATCGCCTTGAAAGCTCATCGGCCTGCGCAAGCGTCATGCAAAGAGCTATATCATGCGAGGAAAGAAGCTCCCTTGTTATCTCAGCCGGTCTGCGCTGAGGTAAACTAATATCCAAGCTCTCGCAGGCTTTGACGAACTTGGGTGCAAGTGCATCACCTGCGGTCAGCCCTGCCGAGTACGCCGTCACAGCGGCGCTGTGTCCCTGCTTATTTGCATTGAACACCGCTTCGGCGGCCATCGACAGCGTATTATCATCGCAGACAAAGAGTATACTGCCGACATTGATCCCGTTAAAACCGTACAGCTCAGACTGCCTGTCATCCCAATGCTCAAGGCTTCTGTCGCCCGCCATACTCTCGATATGGTGCGTCAGCTCATGGTGCAGCGTGCTTTTTAGTCTACGTCTGAACAGCTCGTCATCCATCTCGCCGTAAAGCTCGACAAAGGAGCCGTAGTACAACTCAATGTACCTGCCCATGCCGTTGCGGAAATATGTGCCGAGGGTGTATCTGCCGTCCTCAGCAGTGACAGTCTCCTCTACGAAGCTTACACCGCCGTTTAAGTTTTCAAAAATGCCCTCAGGCAATTCGTCTACAAGCTCGTCAAGCACGAGCCCTGCTTCTTCATAGCTTAACATCAGTGTGCCTCCGCCCAACTATGTCCTTTTTTTGCATCAACTATGAGCGGAACGGAAAGCTTTGCGACACCGCTCATTTCCTCGGAAAGAATTTTGATTACCGCATCCGCCTCGTCCTCGGGGCACTCGCATATAAGTTCGTCGTGCACCTGAAGGATGAGCTTTGACTTAAGCCCCTCGGCCTTGAGGCGATTATAGACATTCACCATCGCAAGCTTGATGATATCCGCCGCCGTGCCCTGGATGGGCATATTTAGTGCCACCCTCTCGCCGAACGAGCGCATATTGAAATTGGACGACTTGAGCTCGGGCAAGGCCCTGCGGCGATTATACAGGGTCTTTACATAGCCGTCGGTCTTTGCCTGCTCGACAATGTGCTTCATATACTCATGCACACCGTTATATTTATCAAAATAGGCGTCCATATAAGCCTTTGCCTCGTTCGGAAAAACGCCGATATCCTGCGCAAGCGACCATGCGGAAATGCCGTAAACGATGCCGAAATTAACGGCCTTTGCCCTGCTGCGCTGCAGGCTCGTGACCTCCGAAAGCGGAGTGTCAAACACCTGCGATGCGGTCACCGCATGTATATCCTCTCCGCTTGCAAACGCCTCCTGCATGTGCTTGTCATTTGATATATGTGCAAGCAGGCGCAGCTCTATCTGGCTGTAGTCTGCATCAACGAGCACCTTGCCCTTTGAGGCGATGAACATTTTTCTTATCTGACTGCCGAGCTCTTTGCGTATGGGGATATTCTGCAAATTCGGCTCGGTGCTTGAAAGTCTGCCGGTCGCAGTAACGGTCATTTGGAAATTTGTTCTTATCCTGCCGTCCGGCTCAATTAGCTTCAAAAGGCCGTCGGCGTAGGTGGATTTTAGCTTTGTAAGCATCCTGTAGTCCAAAATACGCTCGATTATCGGGTGCTTGCCCCGAAGCTTTTCCAAAACATCGGCGTTTGTGCTCCAGCCGGTCTTGGTTTTCTTCCCCGAGGGCAGCATCAGGCGGTCAAACAGCACTTCACCGAGCTGCTTTGGCGAATTGATGTTGAATTCACCGCCTGCAAGCTGCCATATCTCGTCTCGAAGCTTCTCAATGCCGTCGTTGAGGCTTGCGCCGAACTCACTCAATGCCGTTCTGTCGACCATAAATCCGACCGATTGCATATCGGCAAGCACCCGACACAGCGGAAGCTCGATATCGTAATAAAGCTTCTCCATGTCAAGCTGCTTAAGCTTCTCCTCGGTCACGGGCTTGAGCCTGTATATTGCCTCCGTGCCGTGAAGTTCGGTGTCGAGATAGCGCATGCTGACCCGCTCCAAGGGGTAGTCGCTCTCGGTGGATTCGAGAAGATACGCCGCAAGCGCAGTGTCGTACACAAAGCCGTCCAAGGGCAAGTTTTCGGCAATGAGTTTAGACATCAGGTCTTTTACATTGTGGGATGCTTTTTTTATCTCGTCAGAAAAAACGAGCTTCAACAGAAGATTATAATCGTCGCCCAAGTTGTTCCAATGCGCCGTGTAAACGCTTTTGCCGTCACAGAGTTCGATACTGTCAAAATCGTCGCTCATTTGAACCGCAACAAGCTCTGAAGCCTTGAGCGCCGCCGATATTGTCTCAAAATCGGCATCGTCAATTACGGGGTAATGCTCGATGGCTGTGTTTTCAGCCTCCGCTTCGGTCTCGGCAATGCCCCATTTTTCAATGAATTTGTTAAAACCGAGCTTTTTAAACAGGCCGTAGAGCCCGGGCTTATAGTTTTTGTTCCAAAGCGCATCCCCGGTCTTGAAGCTTATGGGCGCTACGGTGCAGATGGTCGCAAGCTCATATGACAACTCGGCACTTTCCTTGCCGTCTCTCAGCTTTTTGCGCACGCCCTCTTTTATTTCAAGCTCATCAAGGTTTGCGTAGATATAATCAACGCTCGTGTAGCGCTGAATCAGATCCATTGCGGTTTTCTCACCGACACCGGCGACACCCGGGATGTTATCGGACGAATCGCCCATAAGGGCCTTGAGATCAACGATGTGTATCGGGTCAAATCCGTACTCCTCCCGAAACAGCTCGGGAGTGTACTCCTTCGTCTCAGTTTGGCCCATGCGGGTCTTCACATGGCACACATGTGTAGTCTCGCTTATAAGTTGGAAGCTGTCCTTATCGCCGGTGACAATGCGGCAGTCCCAGCCGGTTTTTTCGCAAATCTTGCCCACAGTGCCGAGAAGGTCGTCCGCTTCATAGCCCTCGAGTTCAAGGCGCAGGATGCCCATATCGTCAAGCACCTGCTTCAAAACCGGCATCTGCACCGCAAGCTCCTCCGGCATACCCTTGCGCTGCGCCTTGTAGCCGTCATAGCGCAGATGGCGGAATGTCGGCGCTTTAAGGTCAAAGGTCACACAGACGGCCTCGGGCTTTTCACTGTCAAACAGCTTCTGCAAAATCGCCAAGAAGCCGTAAATGCCGTTTGTAGGTGTGCCGTCGGGTGCATTGAGCTGCCGAATGCCGTAAAATGCTCTGTTAATTATGCTGTTTCCGTCTAATATCAGAAGTTTCATTATCATTCCTCGCCGCGAAGTCTGATTATTCTGTCCCGTAGCTCTGCCGCAAGCTCAAATTCGAGCATCTTTGCAGCGGCCTTCATCTGCTTTTCAAGCTCGGCTATGAGCGCCTTGCGCTCGCCCCTCGTCATCTTCACGCCGTCTTTTCTGTGCGTGGCGCTCGAAGCGTCGGACGATATCTCTATCATGTCACGAACGCTCTTGATTATGGTTTTGGGGACGATGCCATGCTCTGCGTTATACTTTGCCTGTTTTGCACGGCGGCGCTCGGTCTCGTCGATGGCAAGACGCATGGAGCGCGTGACCGTGTCAGCATACATGATGACCAATCCGTCGGCATTTCTTGCCGCCCTGCCGATTGTCTGAATAAGACTCGTTTCGCTTCGCAGAAAGCCCTCCTTATCGGCATCCAGGATGGCAACAAGGCTCACCTCGGGAAGGTCGAGACCCTCACGCAGAAGGTTTATACCTATGAGAACATCAAATTCGCCGAGACGCAGACTTCGGATTATCTCTATTCGCTCGATAGCATCAATATCATGGTGCATATACCTGCACTTGATACCAACATTGCCGAGATATTCTGTCAAGTCCTCCGCCATTTTCTTTGTGAGCGTTGTCACGAGCACTCGCTGCTGCTTTTCGATGCGCCGGTTTATCTCGCCAATGAGATCATCAATCTGTCCCTCGATAGGGCGCACGGATATCTCGGGGTCTAAAAGTCCCGTGGGTCTGATTATCTGCTCTGCGACCTGTCCCGCTCTTTCACGCTCATAATCTCCCGGTGTTGCTGAGACATAAACCGCTTGGTGTATTCGTTCCTGAAACTCCTCAAACTTGAGCGGACGGTTGTCAAATGCCGAGGGGAGGCGGAAGCCGTAATCGACAAGTGCTTCCTTTCTCGCCCTGTCGCCACGGTACATTGCACGCACCTGCGGAAGCGTTACATGGCTTTCGTCGACAAACAGCAGAAAATCCTCCGGGAAATAGTCAAGCAGCGTCATCGGCGCACTTCCGACGGGTCTACCGGAGATTATCCTTGAATAGTTTTCTATTCCCGTGCAGTAGCCGAGCTCCTGCATCATCTCGATATCATAATTTGTGCGCTGCGATATGCGCTGCGCTTCAAGAAGCTTGCCGTTTTCCTCGAAAAACTTCACCCGCTCTTCGCACTCGGCTCGGATATCGTCAATTGCCTTTGCCATTTTCTCTTTGCTGACTACATAGTGGCTCGCAGGGTAAATGGCGGCGTGGTTAAGATATCTCAGCACGGTGCCGGTCACAACATTGACCTCGCTGATGCGGTCTATCTCATCGCCGAAAAACTCGACCCTTATCGCCTTATCGTTCGAATAGGCAGGGAAAATTTCAACGGTATCGCCACGGACTCTGAACATATTGCGCTCAAAGGCGATGTCATTGCGCTCATAGCGTATCTCGATAAGCTTTTTTAAAAGCTCGTCAAAGTTCTTGGTCTGCCCCTGTCTGAGCGATATGACCATATTTTTATAGTCGATAGGATCGCCGAGGCCGTAGATGCAGGAGACAGATGCAACAACGATGGTGTCCCTGCGCTCAAAAAGACTTGATGTGGCGCTGTGCCTAAGGCGCTCAATCTCGTCATTTATGGAGCTGTCTTTCTCGATAAATGTGTCGGTATGCGGGATGTATGCCTCAGGCTGGTAGTAGTCGTAATAGGAGACGAAGTATTCTACTGCATTTTCGGGGAAAAACTCTCTGAACTCGGCGCAAAGCTGTGCTGCAAGGGTCTTGTTGTGCGCAAGAACAAGCGTAGGGCGGTTGAGCTTTGCAATGACGCTTGCCATGGTAAATGTCTTGCCCGAGCCCGTAACGCCTAAAAGCACCTGCTCATCTATGCCGTTTTCTATGCCGTTTACAAGCGTATCTATCGCTTCGGGCTGGTCGCCCATGGGTGCATATGGTGATACAAGCTTGAATTTGTCCATTGAAAGCCTCCGCTCTAGTTTATCATTGTATTATATCATGTTTATTACAAAATCACAAGAAAATCAGCCGTTATATAACGGCTGATTTTCTTGTTTTTATTCTTTTTAGCCTGCAAGAGCAAGTCTCGATATCATGGCGGCAAACTGCGCTCTTGTCGAGCCGCCCTGCGGATAGAGCGTACCGTCACCCATGCCGATGACAACGCCCTTATTGATGCACCAGTTCATCGCCGGTACGGCGTAATCGGAGACAAGGCTGCCGTCGGTAAATGTCGAGGTCTTACCGGAGGCAGCAGTTCCGTCATTTGCGTATCTGTACACAAATGCGGCAAGCTGCTCTCGGGTCACGCACTCGTCCGGGCGGAAGGTGTTGTCGTCATAGCCCATAACAACGCCTGCATTATAACCCCAAACGATGGCATCCTTGCACCAGCTTTCATCCACATCCGTAAATGGGCAGGTCTGACCCGCAACGGAGGGTGTTCCGGCGAGGCGGTACAGGACGGTGACGACCTGTCCTCTGGACACTGCGCCCTCGGGGGCAAAGCTGCTTGCGTCAGCGCCTATCATGAGTCCGTTATCATAGCAGTACTTGACATTGTCATAAAACCACGAGCCCATGCCGACATCGGTAAAGGGCATGTTATTTACGACCGCATCGGGCTTGGAGTTCATGTAGTCATCGGGTATGGACATCATCCATGACATACCGAGCTCACCGTAGTGGGCGGACATGATACCGACTATGTTGAAAATGAGCGTTGCAAACTCGTCGGGGCACTTTGTGACTATCTTGATGACGGTAAGCGTAAGAGGCCTTACCATCTTCTTGACCTGCTCGAAGTTATACTCGGTTATGCCGGCTTCACGCATGGCATCAAGGAACAGGTTTGCAACAAAGTTCACGACTTCTTCGGTGGACTTGTTCTTTATCACATAGATAAGCTCGCCGATGTTTTTTGCCGCATTCTTGCTGAGTATATCAACGAATGTATCCCACTGGTCGGGATATGTGCCGATGAGCGGCAGGATGATCTCTGAAATGTCATCCTGAGCGGCATAGACCTCAGCTCTTTTGGTGAACACCTCGGTGAACAGCTTCTGGACAAAGCGATCGAGGAACTCGCCCTGTGTCATGGTAATGCCGTTTTTGAGGTTTAATATCTTGGAGATGGTCGCTTTGGGGGTAACGGTCACATACTTGAAATTATCAATGCGATAAGTGCCCGCATTTTCAAAGGTCGAGAACACCTCAAGCATGTCAGCCTTGAGTGCGTCATAGTTATCGTCGAGCTTTGCGCTGGGCAGGACATGATCGACACCGTATCTGCCGAAGCCCATGCACTCGGGTGCAACCTTGACGACGAGGTCGTTGTAGTTAACGATGTTGTGGATGTTATTATAGATGCTACTGCCGATTTTATTGACATCTGCACCCATGGGCGGCTCGTAGCAGTAGAAATACACATCGTCAGCCGAAAGCTCGACATTTTTGCCGATGCTGCCGCCGGATGCGATGATATCGTCTATCGCACCGCCGAGCATGTTGGTTCCGGCCGCACCACGGCTGTAGCCGGTGCACCAGAGCTTAACCTTGCCGGTTATCTCCGTGTGCTTTGCAAGATAATCCTTTAAAAACGCCAGCGCCGTGTCACGGCAGATGGCAAAGCCCGTATGGTCGCCCTCGAGACCGACATTCAGGTCGCCTGCCCACTCGGCATAATAGCCGCAGCCACGCAGTCCGATACCGATGACGGTGTACTTCTCGCCGTCTATGTATATGACCTTGTTTGCGATGCCAACGCCGAAGGTATTTCTGCCGGGTCTTTCGGTATAGTCCCTGTTGGCCTCGAAATCCTTGAAGCCTATCTGATCAAAGAAATCGATAAGGTTTGCAGGGCCTTCCTTGTACCTTGCGGGATCGGCAACATTACCCGCCGCAAAGCACATTGCCATGGTCACGGTCGCGAGATCCTGCCTGTAGTTATAGCCTGTTTGAGCAAAATACTCATCGCTATAGGTAAACGGGCAGGGGTGATCCGTTTTCGAATCGTCATGTCCGGCATTGAACATGACTGTGCCGGTGATAGTCTCATACTCGTCCCCCGCTGCAAAAACCGACAGCGGTGCAAGGGAGATAAGCAAAACGAGCACCAGCAGGATGCTTATGGCTTTTTTCATACACTATCCTCCACAATATATATTTGATTTTGCCTTTTCGCCTCTTTTTCAGCTATCGAGAACATAATGATGAGAAGTGCGGCCTCGGGGAACGGGCAGAATATGCCCGGGTTAGTCATCGACATAGCAAGTATTCCGGCGTAGGAAAAGCCGAAGATTATCTGCTTGCTGTGCAGATTTGTGACTATAAGGCGCATTCTCTCTCCGAACAGCCAACAGTATGCCATTACACCGATGACTCCCATTGAGCCCATTACCTGAATGATGGCATTATGATAAAACACGAGGCTGCCGGGTACGATAGCTTTGAATATTCCTACATTTTTTGTGCTTCCCAGTCCCACACCGTTTATTGGGCAGGCAAGGAAATCCTTAATTCCAAGTTCAATGAAGCTTACTCTCGTCTCACTGGAGGATATGATGCTACCCTCGACAAGTCTGCTCGAATATAAAACGGGAATATACTTAACACCGACATAGCAAAGCACGGCGACTAAAACAAGAAACGCCCAGTTATACCATTTGTGCTCGGCGATGCTCTCCCGTCTGAGGTGGCAAATATAAACGCCGCTGACAAAGCCGATCATTGCGCCGAAAAGCAGGCCGCTTCTCGACCCGCACATGACAAGTGCAAGACACATAACGGCATAACCTATAAGATGTATCCTGCGCCGCTCGATCAAAAGGCACGATGCAGGCAGCGTCATTAGAAGGACGCTTGCAACATAGTTTCTCGGCTTGAAAAAAAGGACGCTTCCCTTTTCGATGAACCGCTCCAGATTAACGGCATAGAAAATGAGAACAACTGCCGAGGCAACCATTCCCGCCGTAAAGAGAATGTCCGCCATGCGTTCAACACGGTCGTACTCTCTATCGTTTTCGAGTCGGGAATTAACGAGAAAATACAGGCCGAGCATAACAACGCCAAGACCGAGCATATAATAAAGGCTCGTCGGTCTGAAATAATCCTTTGCCGAGATAGTCCCGACACCGCCGGCAAGAAGTGCTATCGACACGGCGCAAAGCGGCAAGGTGAACCTACCGCCGACAATAGGTCTGCGGTAGTACACAATATTGAACACGGCAGCTATCGCAAATGGCACAGCGGCATACGGCACATACGGGACGAGCGATGTGTAGTCCGTATAGTATTTTGTTGAAAGGAGAAAAATGCACAGTATAGGGCAAACTACCGAAAGAAGATCGTCGCAGAAAACGAGCAAAAGCACAACTGCCGCAACAAGCAGGTACATAACCGGAAGCTGCGTATCCGTCATAAGTGCAAACAGTGAAGATATAAACATTACAGGAAAAAAACCTTTGCTGTTCCACGCTTTTGAAGCTATATACTGTCCGTTTTCAAAAAAATCTTGCAAATTCAAATCGCTGTCCTCTTAATCAATGATCTTTATAAGCTTGCCGTAGAGCTCATCAGGGCTTACGGGCTTAATGATATAGTCGCAGAAATCGCCCGTCCCAGCTTGATTGTCGCCGATGAAAGCATCGGCAGTCATCGCCGCAATGGGCACAAGCGCCGCATAGCGCTTCTTGACCGCTCTGATCTGTGCTGCGGCCTCAATTCCGTTTAGAACGGGCATTTGGATGTCCATGAGTATGGCGTCATAGTAATGATCGGGCATGGACGCAAACTTTTCGACCGCTTCCCTGCCGTTTTCGGCACAGTCGACCAGAACGCCGTACTTTTCAAGCAGGCGCTTTGTTATGACCGTATTTATCATCACATCGTCGACTACCAGAACTCTCTTGCCTTCGAGCACGGAGCAGTCGATCGTCCCGTTAGTTTCAGACTTTACCGAGCGGCACAGCGTATAAGGAATATCGACCGTAAAGGTCGTGCCCTTGCCAACGGTGCTGTGCACTCGGATGCTGCCGTTTTGCAGATCTACCATGCTCTTGCATATTGCCATGCCAAGGCCGCTGCCTGCAGCTTTGCCGCCGTTTTCGCTTTGCTCCTGCGTGTACGGCTCAAAAAGGTGCTGCATAAACTGCTCGCTTATGCCGACACCCGTGTCGGACACTCTAAATTGCATCATGACGGACTTATCGCCGGTGAGCTTCTGTTCAACGGAAAGGCACACCTTGCCGCCGGAGCCCGTGAACTTGTAAGCATTTGACAGCAGGTTATTGAGTATCTTACGCAGCGATATCTCATCGCCGAGGATGTTCTTATAGCTAAGTCCCGCGGTGTCCAGTGTAAACTCGACGCTCTTTGCCGACATTTGAACACTGTATACAGAATACACCTCATCGAGCACTTTTTCAACATCAAAGGGCTTTGACTGCACCTCGTACTTCTGACTTTCGATTTTGCTCATGTCCATGATGTTGTTGAGCAGGCTCAAAAGATACTGCGATGACTGGTCAATCTGGTTAAGATATTCACTAAGCTCGTCCTCATTGTCCTTGCCTACAAGCTCTCTTGCAAGATAGGTAAGTCCGGCTATGGAGTTCATAGGCGTTCTTATCTCGTGTGACATCTGCGAGAGAAATTCGCCCTTTGCCTTGCTGGAGTTCTGCGCAATCTCAACGGAGTTTTTAAGAAGCTCCTGGGCTGCGATATCGCCGGAAATGTCGTTCACGGTGCAGACATAATGCGTGACGATGCCATTGTTAGTTATCGGCGAGAATGCGCATCTTATGGTCAGCTCACGGCAATCACGGCGATTTACAAACGGTATATCGCAGGTATAGGCCTTATTCGAGCCGGAAAGCATACTCACTATCTCGTCCGCCCGCTCCTCGCCGAGGCAGTCAACCAGTGCCTTGCGAGCCGAGCGCTCACGGAAATACGAGGCCGGCAAGCCCAAGACCCGCTCGGTGTTGGCGCTTATGAAGCAGAAGTTATCCTCGCCCTTTTGCTTTATCAAAATGGCGGTCGGGATAAACTCCGTCATGCTCGAAAACAGATACTCACGCTGTGCGACTTGCTTGTACAGGGCAGCGTTCTTTATAGCTATCGACGCGATGGCCGATACGGTGTTAAGGAACGAAAAGTCGCTGTAGGTATAGCCCATACGCTTTTCCTTTTCGGCAAGCAGCAGTAGACCGACAACGCTGTTGCCGTCCTTGAGGGCGACGATGGTCGAAATGTCATACTTATCGAAGAGCTCCTTTTCCGAGCCCCACAGGGACTTGTATAAGGGGTTTGTCTCAAATTCGCGTAGAACTATATGGTTTGAATTATTATTCGACTTTTCAAAATACTTTACACAGGGATGGTCGGCAGCTATCGTGAAAGTGGCAGGCTTAAGAGGCATTGCGCTGCATACGGGGACATACTTGCTGTCCTGAAGCAGACAGATATACAGCTGATTGACCGTGAGCTCATTTTTGATAACCCTGACAGTCTCCCTCAAAATGCTGTCGATATCAAGCGTTTTTGAAACGATATCACTATAACGCTTTATGAGATAGCCACGCTGCTCCTCGTCGGAGAATATCGCCGACAGCAGGCGCTTGAACAGCACAATGGCAATAAAAAGCAGTACCGACAGGAAGATAAACGCTTCGACCGGCGGGCTCGCCAAGTGTCCGCCGACCTCCTCAAACAGTGCGGCGACCCTCGGAAAGAAATACGCCGCCGTGGCAACGCACATGATAGACGAGAACACAACAAGGATGCTGCTTGATATGACAAGCTTTGTGTTGAACATTCTTCTCTTATAAAGAGACAGCATGAACATGATTGCAAACGCAGCGCCGAACAGCGTATCCCACGGGAAGGTGTTGCCGGGCATTATCTGAATGATATTGCCGAGCGCAAGCACGAAGCAGCCGATTATTATCTCCATAACACCGGGTGCTCTTGTGCCCTTTTCTTCGAGTATGCGCCGGAACATCCTGATGATGGACGCAACGATGCACATAAAAAATGCCAAAGGTATGGCGATGCGCCAATCCATGGCGTATTTGAACACAGCCTTGCCCTGCTCGTTGGTGAGCATTTCGGGCGGAGCAAGAAAATAGCCGGTTGCCGATATCACCAAGATTATAACCGTTCCACCAAACCAAATCAGTCGAACGAGCCCGTTTTTGTAATTTGCAAACTGATAAACATAGTTATACACGAGAAACGCTATCGAAAACAGAGCCAAAAGCGAGACATAGTACCAGAACTGGTAGCTTGGGAAAACATTCAGGCGCATGAAAAGCGAGCCCAGCGACCATAGTGCCATGTCTCCGAGCAGGACTATCCACGCCCGCATCTCCTTGCTCTTTTCGGCTGCCATGAACGCAACAAACATGAGAGAAAAAAGCAGGCATGCGGATATGTTTATATAAAGATACGATACATTCACGCTTCTTCCTCCTCATCGTTTATTATACCACATTCGGATATGAGCATCTTGACTAAAATGGCATCGGCATTAATTTTGGCAAGCTTCTTGCCGGTCTTCTGCTCAAACGAACATATCGAGCCGTAGGGCAAAACGGAAATTTGCAGCGGTTCAATGCTTAATAGCTTTTTAAGATCCTTATAGTCGCTGTCAAAATATCTGAAGTACACGGACAGGTGCTCTGTCAGCACCTGCTTTGTGACAACATCGCTTGCCCGTGCCTCGGGTGTGACCTCAAGATACATGTGCAGAAACGGGGTGTTGTTCTCACCGTACTCCTTGCAGGCTATCCAGTCGCCAATGCCGAGCTTGGATATCCTGATGACTTCGTTTATCGAATTTTCTGTTATTCTCGTAAATCCGGCAATGTCAATTACAGTCGGGATGCGGTCAAGGTAGGTAAACCTCGGCAGGCCGCCGCCCTTTCCGATATCTGTGCACTGGTACACATCGCCGATGCGGTAGCGCATGAAAGCGCCGCCGTGCAGAACGCTTATAACAATTTCATAATTGCCGCCCTTTTTGACCCCATCCATGAGGCAGGTCATGGGCTCATAGCTTTTATCTTCAAGGCTTCGTAGCATTTCAGTCTCGGGAATAAACTCATAAAAACACGAGTCGGGAAAGAAAACCATGCCCTTTTGCTCCCAAGTGTCACAGCCGACACAGGTTGACTCCGTTCCTGCAGCGACTTCCACGGGCGTTACGCCCCATGCATCAGCAAGGCGGTCACAGTAGCATTTACCGTCGGTTCCCGTGCAGGCAAAGCCGGTTATCCTAAACAGGTCAACGGGCTTTATCTTCCTGTGCTCCTTTTTGCAGGCGATCTTTGCCTTGAGATACCTAGCCGCAATGACGGGCGACACCTGCACTCGGTCACTGCCTCCACCGGAGGATAGCTGCTTGTCGAAGTTCTCGGTTATGTAGTTAGCAACGCTTCCCATGGCGAAAAAGTAGTCGATTCCGCCATTAAACGCCATTTTAAACCCCTTTTTCATGCGCTGACTAAAGCTGAGGTCGGCGTACTCGTCGCTGTCGGGCAGCCACTCAAAGCGCATTTCCTCGTTCATGAGTGACGGGATAAGCCCCGTTTCATACGGAAGCGGTGCTCCGCCGTAGAGGAATCTGTGCCCGGGTTTAATGTTAAAGTCCTCTTTTCCCTTTCCCGATACGAGCATGGCCATCGCCATGATATTGTGCTTATAAGAATCGAGCATCCGGCGTGTATACGGCGCTATCTTAATTGGCCTAAAGCCGCCCTCCCAAGTAGTCTCTATCCAAATGACCGGCGGCTCGGGCAAAAGTGAAGCGTCGCGGGTAAAGAGTATATCGGCGTAGTCGAAATAATCCGTCAACGGTACGGTTTTTCTAAACTCCTCAATTGTCTTGGGAGTGGTTCCCTTTAATATACTCTTTCCGAGCGGTGACTTGCTCCAGAGCTCTATCTGCTCGGTCATGAGCCGGTTTTGGATATACATATACTCGTTCAGGCTCAGATCAAGATATCCGCAATATTCGTTCCAAAGCTGATGCCTTGTCATCTTTTTTAGTTGCTTCTGAAAGGTCATTTATGTTTATAAAACCTCGGTATGATAAATGGTACACGCTTTTTGTAATCGTCATAGCCGCCCAAAAGTCTCGGAAAAATTACGGCATCTTCAAACGCAGCGAGCAAAAGGTTGCAAGATATATATGCCAGTGCATCCGAAAGCGGAACCCCTGCTCCGAAATGCAGGCAGATATAAAAACCCGCAAACAACGGTATGCCCGGGTGCCTGCACAGTGAATACAGTCCATTTTCGCTTGTCTGTCTCGGTACATCGGTCGCAGTATACGCCTCACTCACGGGAAATGAACCGAACAGCGCATACATCTCCAGTACCAAAAACACCGCTGCCGCTGCACACCACAAGACACTGAGCTTTGCGAAATCGAGCCTTGCCGCCGTTGCTAGGCACAGCATTGCAAGTCCCAAGGGAAAACAGAGCTTGAGCGGTTTCTTTTTAAAAAATGCATCGTTAACATCGCCCAGCGCCATGACGGCAAAGGCGCAGATGCCCAACACAAGCATTTTCATAGAGTTTTGATAAGCTCCGTCACAGCCTCGTACTCCCGCTCGGCAGCGGGAAACAGCACCTTTGCGAGCGCAATGTCTCCGCCGCGGAGTGCTTCGGTCAAGGGGCGCACGGCATCAAAAAGCCTTGTCATGCCGAGCATTCCGCTGCTGCCCTTGAGCGAGTGTGCGGCTGCAAATGCGGCCTTTGCGTCACCGTTTGCCATGGCAGCGTTAAGCTCTGACCAGCTTTTGTCGTTTAAAAACATGTCAAGCAGGCTTAAAAAAAGCTCCTCATCACCTGCGGTTCGGTTCAGTGCGCCGTCATAGTCGTTTCCGGCAAGAGTATATGTGCTTTTTATATCCTTCATCATTCACCCGCACCCTTATACTCGAATATCTCCGACGGTCTGCCTCCGGTCTTGCAGTCGAGCGTTATATCGACCTCGCCCAGGCTGTTGAGATGCTTGAGATATCTGCGCACGGTTACGGTCGAAAGCTCGAGCCCACGGCTTATCTCCGAAAGCGGCATTTTACTTCCGGCGTGCTTTTCCATGTAGCTGCGCACGAGCGACAGCGTTGCCGCATTTATCTTGCTTGTGCCGAGCTTTGCCGTTTCGCCCTCGGTGTTATAGTGCTTATGCGGGCAAAGGAGCATATCGATCTTGTCCTGCGTCCAGACATGGGTGTCGTTCTTTAGCTTCATGACGGTGCAGAACTTGGCTACCGCCTTTTCGAGCCTTGCGCTGTTAAATGGCTTTAGGATATAGTCGCATAAGCCGTAGCACATAGCGGAGCGGATGACCGAATACTCGTCTGCCGAGGTTATCATTATGACCTGCACATCGGTATTGGTTCTCCTGAGCTCCGACAAAAACTCAATACCGTTCATGCCGGGCATATAATAATCGAGCACGATAAGCTCCGTATCGTCCGGATGCCCAGTGATATACTCAAGCGCATCGGTGCAGCGCCTGAAGCTGCCGGTGAGCGCAAGCTGTGGGAAGCGGCCGAGTTGCTTTGTCAGTATAGAGCAGACCATCAGGTCGTCTTCAACGATTATTGTGTTATACATTCGATCACTCCGCTACAATTTATTTATTAAACTTCATTTTAGCAAAATATGATACAAAGTGTCAACACAAGAGGGACAATAAGTTATTTTATTTTTAATATTTATCACCCTTGAAAGAATAATAATATCGTGTTACAATCTTAAAAAAACCTGCGGAGGTACTGAAATGTCACGAGAAGAGGTCAAAAAGCAAATAGAAGAGGAAGACAATTACCATTACCACGAAGAGCTGTTTTACACCGGTGAGGGCGATCTTTTGGACACCGCCGAGGGTCGTGCAAAGTTTTGCAGGCTCAACGAGACCACCGTTTTCAGAAAAAAAGACCCCGGTGCTTGGAACAACTACATTTGGGTGTTCAACAACAAGGGAGTCGGCATGACAATAAAAAAACAGAGCCGTGTTGACCCGAAGCTCATGGAATGTATAGACTATGATGCAGACGGCAATGAGGTCAGCAAATCATACGACCCCGCATGATATCCATATGTAAAGACGAGAGCCGATGATAAAAATCATCGGCTCTCGTCTTATTTTCTGATTTTTAGCTGTTCCACTGCTTTACCTGCTCACGCAGCCAATTTGCCCATTCGTCAATGCCCTCACCCGTTCTTGCGGAGATGGGGATTATCTTGATATTGGGATTGAGCTTCGTTACATAGCGTTTGCAGGCTTCAAGGTCAAAGTCAAAGTACGGCATGACATCGATCTTGTTGACCAAAAGCACATCGCAGATGGAGAACATCAGCGGGTACTTGAGGGGCTTATCGTCGCCCTCGGGAACGGAAAGTATCATTGCGTTTTTCACGGCACCCGTGTCAAACTCAGCGGGGCACACGAGATTGCCGACATTTTCGAGAATTGCAAAATCAACATTCTCGGTGCCGAGGCCCTCGAGTCCCTGCTTTGTCATGCCTGCATCAAGGTGGCACATGCCACCGGTGTGCAGCTGGATAACCTTTGCGCCAGTCTCTGCGATGGTGTGGGCATCGACATCGGAGTCGATATCCGCTTCCATAACGCCGATGCGCATCTCGTCCTTGAGTGCTGCGATGGTGGCCTTAAGGGTCGTTGTCTTGCCCGAGCCGGGGGATGACATGAGATTGAGCAGGAATGTCTTTTCCTGCTTGAGCTCCTTCCTCAGCTCATCGGCCTCACGGTCGTTATTCTCAAATACGCTCTTCTTGATCTCCAAAACTCTGAACTTATCCATTGTTTCACCTCATATATCTGTTAGTTTAATGAATCCATTATCGTGTTTAGTATCTCGTCAAAGCTGCGGCTGTTGACGGAATACTCGGCGCTTGCCTCAAAGGTATAATGCTCGGAATTATTGCGGCGCTCGGCCGTAGCGCCCTGAAGCTCGGAATATATGGCATAGTCTGAAACGCTCACTGCCGCACCTGCTGCGGGGATATTGCCGCTGTCGCCGACAAATGCGGAGTTGTTCTCGGTCGATGTGAGCCAGCGGATAAACAGTGCCGATGCACGCTCGGAATTGCTGTCCGATGCCGTCATCGTAATGCCGGTGACCTTTTCGACATAGGCAGGTTCGCCGTCCTTCATGCAGGGGTATGCTGCAAAATCGACCGTATTAGCATCAATGGCATAGGCATATTTCATAACCTCGGCAGACGAAACTATCGCACAGGGAAGCTTCCCCTCTCCCACCTGCTTGGCTGCGTCCTCCCCACCATCGCCGAAGCCTCGGCTGTAGGCCGTCTGCGCCAGGAGGTTGTATATATACTTGCAGTTTTTGTTGCCGGTTTCATGGGGGCTCACTGCGTCAAAATCGTCCTTGAGCTGCGCTGCCGCAGTTCTGAAAAACAGCGAGTAGTCTGTTATCGTAAAAAAGCTTCCGCCGTTTCTGGAATAATACTCATCTGCAACCGAACAGAGCTTTTCAAAATTGGATATCGCCGAAAAATCAGAGAAACGCTCGGTGTTGACCATGAACACATCGGTCTGCGCCGCAATCGGGACTGCAACAAGGCTTCCGTCAACCGAGGCAGCCTCCGTCATCTCCTTATTGAAGCTTGACGCTTCCCAATTGCCGAAATAGGTGCCAAGGTCGGCCAGAACGCCGTTTTTGGCCATGTATGCGGCATAATCGGTATCGCACACTACCATGTCCGGCAGACTGCCCCCCTCGTCTATCGCCTTGTCCAGCTGCTTATAAAGCTCCGTTTTGCTGTCAAACGCCTTTGTTTTTACGGTGATGCCGTACTTTGCGCCCTCGCCCTTGCTGTAGCTGTCGGCAAGACCGGCAAAGCTCTGCCACATCTTATCGCAATTGGCATACCACACGGTCACCTCGGTGTCCGCATCGGGCGTAAGCGGTGCGTAATGGGCAAAGTAGATATACACCGCACCTGCGATAACTAAAACGACCGCCAAAAATATTCCGAGAATGTATTTTATCTTTGACATTTCCGTTCAAATTTCCTCAAAAAAGTATTACAATACAATGATTTTCTTTAATACTTATACCACATCGGGCTGTCGTTTTCAATAATATTGTGTCGATTATTATTTTAATTGAAAAATTGAGAATTTTGTGCTAACATAATTGTGTATTTATATACCCTTTCGGAGGCGTTAGCATGAGTAACAAATTAAAGAGGATAATAAGCTCCGTTTTGACGGTCGTTATGCTTTTCGGTCTTGTCTGCAACAGTGCCGTCTTCCCCGCTTATGCGGCGGACGCCTGTGGCTACGATCCGGCAAAGACCATGTCCGAGCTCGATCTCTCGGGCGAGGAAGCATTGGCCGGAAAAAGCTATAGCATCTCGACTGCCGATGAGCTATGCGCCTTTGCAAAGTATGTCAATGCAGGCAAGCTCACGGAAGGCGTCACCTTCTATCTGACCTCCGATATAAAGCTTAGCAATGTCACATGGACAGCTATCGGAAGCAAAGCAGCTTTGGCGTTCAAAGGTGTGTTCGATGGCTGCGGTTATGCCGTTTTGAAGCTCACGGTAGATTCACAGGAAAACAATCAAGCCTTATTTGGCTATGTCAGCGGCTCGGCTGCCGAAATAAAGAATCTCGGTGTTGAGGGCACACTGAAAGCTAAGGCCAACTCCGCCGGTATCGTCGCAAACCTCGACGGCGCCATGATCGCCAACTCGTGGAATGCCGTTGATGTCACCGGTACATACAATGTTGGCGGTATTGCCGCAAATGTAAACGGCGGTACTATCACAAACTGCACAAACTACGCCTACATCTCCGGCACGGAAAGTGTCGGCGCAATTGCCGGTACTCTAAAAGGCGTGAGCACCGTTGAATACTCCTACTATGTTTACTATTCCTCCGACAAAGGCGTCGGAAGTCAGAGCGGTTCGAGCACACAGTCTGTTTACCGTTTCTCCACCAGCAGCACCGAGGTACTCGCCGAAAAGGAGTTGACCGTCGGTGGCAAGACCAGTGATAACATGCTCACCCTCCTAAACGAGTGGCTCGATATGCAGGAAAAGGGCCATAACTACCGCACTTGGGTGTTCGATACATCGACGAATTCAAAACATCGTGTTGACGGCAACTACCCCAGTCTTGAATATCCCGACTACATTGCTCCGAAAGAAAGCACTTACACCGCCACATCAACCATGACCGCTTTGTACGAGGCAAAGCAGAACGCCGTTGATGGCGGCTGCTACAGTATTTCAAGCACCGATGAAATCAAATATTTCAGGGATTATGTAAACCAAGGCTTCAAGACAGATGGGGTAGTCTTCTTCCAGAACGCAGATATTCTCATGACCACCACCGTCAATAGCTGGGTGCCTATCGGCAATGACGAAAAGGTCGCATTCCAAGGCACCTTTGACGGTCAGGGCTATGTTCTCACCGGCATAGCGATCAACGACCGTTCGAGCGGTCTCGGTCTGTTCGGCTATGTAAACAACTCAAAAGCTTTAATCAAAAACGTCGGTCTGTTCGGCGGTATCGTCGGCGGCGACAACTGCGGTGCCATCGTGGGCGAACTCATGGCGGGCACGGTGTCAAACTGCTGGTTTGACGGCGAACTCAACGCAAAGGATCGTGTCGGCGGCATCGTCGGCAAAGCCGATCAGGCACAGATACTCAACTGCGTCGACTTTGCAACTATCGTCGGTGATAAAAGCACCGGTGGTATTGTCGGCGCATGCTCAAGCTCCACCACCATAAAATATTGCTACTATCCGCTGAATATAGCCAACGGCTGCGGTCAGTCCAGCGGCAGCCAGACTGCACTTGTTCCCTTCAGCAAGGACGGTTCTGACTTCACGCTCGAAAGATCCGTTGCTGTCGGCAGTGCATCGGGCGTTAAGCTTCTGAATGTGCTCAATCACTGGGTCACCTATCTTGCGATGGATTCGACCTACCGCTATTGGAAGATAGACAGCTCTGCCACCGGCATTGCCAGAATTCAGGGCGACCACCCGACGCAGCTTTACCCGGGCGATGGCTCAGGTATAAAGCGTGTGGACGAGCCGCACTTTGATGTTGACAGTGAGACAAACCCTTACAATGTCAAATATATCGAAACGGCAACGATGACCGAGCTTTATGACAGCGGCGCCGATGCCGTTGCGGGCGGTCACTACAGCATAAACAGCGGTGCCGAGCTTAAAAAGCTTGCACTATATGTCAAGGGCAATCACGCTACAAAGGATGTCACATTCTATCTTACAAAGGATGTCGACATTTCCGTTAAGGCGCTCGGCAACGATTCTGAGGGCTGGCTGCCGATCGGCTGCGACTACAGCGTTACCGAGAGCGGCTCGCTGTCCTATGTCTTTAATGGAACATTCGACGGCTGCGGTTATACGGTATATGGACTGTATATTTACGATGAAAAGGGCGATAATGTCGGTCTGTTCGGCAGAATAAGAAACGCCGTTATCAAAAACCTTGGCATTATCGGCGGCATCGTCGGCGAATTTAACTGCGGCGGCATTGTCGGTAAGTCAGACAGCAGCACCATTACAAACTGCTGGGCAAACGTAAGCATCGAAGCCGAATCCGAGACCGGCGGCATCGTCGGCAGAATGGACGACACGACCGTTGAAAACTGCGTATCCTATGGTGCAACGCTTTGTGCAGGCGGCGAGACCTGCATTTCCGGCGGTATTGCCGGCGATGTTCTTGGTAAGTCTGCCATCAAGAACTGCTACTACCTAAAAGGCACCGCTCAGGGCGGATATAACAGCGCACCGTCTGGTGCCGAGATAAACATCCTCACCTTTACATATGGCTTTGAGCAGGACGATTACTACTGTATGCTTGAGCGGGCAACGCAGATAGACGATATCACTACCACAAGCCTTCTCGATGCACTCAACGCATGGGTATTTTTGCAGAATAACGGTCAGTACAGTGGCTGGCGCAACTCCGTCACCCTAATCGGCGAGGGCGACCATTCCGGCCACTACCCGAGGCTCATGACGCCCGGTCAGTTCCAGGATAGTGATCCGAACGAAAAATACGACGGCGACTACACCGCGACCGCAAGCGTAAGTCAACTCTTTTCCACGGGTTCTGACGGCATTGAGGGTAATGCATACAGCATAAACGGACTTGACGACCTTGAGGCGCTCCAAAAGTATGTTGATGCAGGCCGTAAGACCAAGGGCATCATCTTCTTCATGACCCGAGATGTTGACATGAGCTACAAGTATCATGTTGACGGCAACTCGTGGACGCCTATCGGTAATGTCGACAACGCATTCCAAGGCATCTACGATGGTCAAGGCTACACAGTAAAGTACATTTTTATTGACACCAGTGCCGACGACCAAGGCCTGTTCGGTCATGTAAACAAGGGGGCAACAATTAAAAATCTCGGCATTTGCGGCATAGTCAGAGCAGGAACAAATGCCGGCGGCATTGTCGGCGATTTCAACTTCAGCACACTTGCCAACTGCTGGTCGTCCTGTGAGGTTACAGCCGGCGGTAATGCCGGTGGTCTTGTAGGCGGAGCGAACAACGGCACGATCGTTAATTGCACAAACTACGGTGCCGTGGTAAGTTCCGGAGCATACGGTGCGATAGCGGGTTATGCTGCGCTGACATCGATCAAGTACTGTTACTATCTTTATGGCACCTGCAAGCAAGCATACAGTCCCGCCTCAACTGCTGTTGCAACAGGCGTTCAGTACTTCAATGGCACAAGCTCTGCCTGCATACTTCATGAGAAAGTCAATGTTGAGGGTACTACAACGCAAAACGCTTTGAGCGCTCTTAAGCTCTATGTCGATGCTCACCCGGAAACCAACTACTGCTACTGGGTCATCGGCAACACCGAGGAATACATCAAGATGGGCGTTGCGCTCTTCCCTGTTCTCATTTCCGCTTCGGGAACGATGGGCGACAAGGACTTCAACGAAGTCCAAGCTTATTTTAACGGTACTGAGTATTACTCGGTCATCAAGGCTATTAACGCCGCAAACGACGCTGAAGGCGGCGGAGATGTCATACTTGCAACGAATGTTGTTTTCTATCTGCATGATGATGTAACGCTCGACAGCGATGTAAGGCTTGTCACCGATAAATATTCGGCCATTATTAAGTCCAACATCAAGCTTCAGAGTATGCAGCAGCTTGACGGTTACTTTACCGTAAAAGACGGCGGCAAGATCTATCTTTGGGACAGCGCAAAGAACGACTATGCTCTGTTCATGTACTCGCAGAAGAAAGCAGACCCCAGCTGCAACAGCAAGATATACGGCACTACTAGCCTTAACTTCCGCTCGGCACCTGTGGTGGGCGATTACCCCTCGGCGTATAACCTCAGTCTTGAGGACGGCGAATTTATCATAAACTCCACGCTTGAAAGCGGCAATCCGCACACCATCCCCGGCGGCAGCACTCTTTCGATTCAAACGCATGCAACGCTGAATGTCGGCGCAAACGCAAGAATTCGCACGACCGGCGGCGCAGTCGTCATGAACGAGGGCACCGTTAAGATCGGCAACGCAACACTCAACCGCAACGGCGGTACGAAGATGAAGGGCGTGTTTGAAGATGACGGCGGCACCGTCACCCTCCCCTACATCTACAAAGAAGGCTACACTCTGCGTGGCTGGTCGGACGCTAATGGCACGATACATGTCGCAGGCTCAAGAGTTAAGGATGTCCAGCCGAACAGCGCATTCAAGGCTGAGTGGAGCTTGGGCGAGTCGGCCAACGACCCCTACCCCGGTGACGATGCGTTCTCGGACGATACGCCCGTGTACAATATTCCCATCACCGTTATACAGTCTAACGGCGGCACCATCTCCCCGGGCAGCATGATGGCAGCCAAGGGTGAAAACCTGTCGTATCAGATAAGTGCAGACACAGGCTATCAGATAAAGACCGTGCTCGTTGACGGTCAACCGGTCGAGCTCGACGAAAATAACTGCTACCACTTTATCAGCATCAGCCGTGCACACAATATCATTGCACTGTTTGCAAAGACCACAAACGAGGCATATTACAATTGGGTCAACTCCTTTACCGACATTTCAGCAAACGATTGGTTCTATGAAAGCGTGAGGTACACCGCCTCGGCTCAGCTCTTCATCGGCACTGAGGCCACCGTGTTCTCCCCCGACGATGCAATGACCCGAGAGATGATAGTCACCGTGCTTTGGCGCTTAGCAGGAAGCCCCGTCGTTCCAGACGAGAATAAGATAAGCTTCCGAGATGTCAGTACAGACAGCTATGCATATGAGGCTATCCGCTGGGCATCGATGTTCAATATTATCGAGGGCTACGGCGATGGCACCTTCGGTTACGGTGACCCGATACTGCGTGAGCAGCTCGTGACCATCCTGTTCCGTTTTGCGCGCAGCTATGTCGGAGTTGATGTTTCGCTGACCGACTCGACGAACATTCTCGGCTATTCCGATGTTTTACAGATATCGCAGGGCATGGCGCAGCCGTTCCAGTGGGCAGTCGGCGCAAAGATCATTTACGGTACTTCCCGTACAACGCTTGAACCCAGAGGCATGGCGACCCGTGCGCAGGTCGCAGCCGTATTCCAGCGCTTTAGCACGATCTTCATGGATAAGATCCCCGTATTCAAAACCTGATAAATGCACAAACCGCCGTGGCAAGAGCCACGGCGGTTCAACTTTTGTATTTAATTACGCTGCCTTATCGAGCAAGCCCTTGACGAATTTTGATACCTTATAGATATCATGCTGATCGTACCAGTTCTTGACCTTGGTGTCACCCGAGCCGAAAACTGCGCCTTGGGAGCCGATATCGTGGTTTCTGCTCTCGGCAATGATGCCCCAAAGAGTCTTTCCGTCGGCATCCTTACCCTGCGTGATGTTGAGGACATAGCCTATCTGCTTGACGACATCGTTTTCACTGTAATAATCGGTCAGTCGGGTGTAAAAATCGGACAGTGCGCAGGTGAAGTTTATAAGCTCATCACCGCTCATTTCGTCAAACTTGATGCTGCTGCGAATCTTTTCGGGGACAACGCCCGCCGCCTCGCCGATGCGCTCAACGGTCTCAGGAACGCCGATATAAGTCAACAGCTGGTTTATAGTCTGAATATTGTTCTTAACAAGCTTATCGACACTGAACTCGGAGTTGAGCTTGCAGATCTTCTCGATGAGCATAATCCTGCCGGTCGTGACATGGTTCTTCTCGGCAAGCTCACGGAGGTCACTGTCGCCGGTCATCGTCTGGCTGAGTATCGAGATATCGTAGCCAACGCTCTTATCTATCTTGACAATGGTGTCAACTACCGTTTTACGGACGGATGCCGCCCGCTCTTCATCTCCATCAACGACCGTCACAAGGACAGAATTTTTAAGCTCCGTTATATAGCCGCTTTTCTGCATGGCGTTAACGGTCACTTTGACCGCATCGTCATACTTCTTGCCAACAACGCTTATATCAGCCGTTATCTTCTCGGCATCGCTGTTGACGGCATCGACCTCGACAACGACATTGCGGTCATTGACTTCAAGCCTTACGCTGGGGTTAACATCGAGCATGACAACGGTGTTTGCCGCCATCGGCAGCTTCGTTGTGTGTCCTCCTATATCCGTTGTGCCCATATCGGCCTTGCCGAGTCCGAAGAACATGGCGGCTGAGCCCACAACGATAACGGCAAGGGACGCAGCAAGTGCTCGCCAGCTCTTATGGTCGGAGCTCTTCGGCATGGCCTTAACTTCGTCTTCAAACAGTTCTTCTATATAGCGGTCGTTTACCGAACCTATGTAATTAAGCAAGTCTTCTTTTCTCAAAGAGGAATTCCTTCTTTCATCAAGTGTTTTTTAAGCTTTGCTCTAAGCCTAAAAAGCATCGTTGTTGTTTTTGAGACCGATATATCATACCGTTCCGCTATATCAGAAATGGGGTCAAGCATCCAATAGCGACGCATGAAAACTCCCCGCTCAACATAGTTGAGTTCTTCGAGGAATTTGTTCAGTGCCGCTACGATCTCTTTCGAATCCGATCTGCGCTCCAACTCGTCATAGCCCGATATACACTCAGCCAGCTCATCGAGGACGACCGGCGTTTCCCCGCCGCCTCGCTTCTCGCTGTTTTTATGCCGCAGCTTATCAAGCGCAAGGTTGCGGGTTATCTTCCCGATGAAGGATGACAGCGAGTTCGGCTCATTCGGCGGTATGCTCCCCCAAACTCGCATGAGCGCATCATTTACGCATTCTTCGCTGTCCTCATCATTGCCGAGGATATTGTATGCTATGCGGTGGCAGTATCGACCATATTTCTCAGTTGTCTGTAATAATGCTTCTTCCGATCTACTCAGAAAAAGCTCCACTATACTGCGGTCGTCCACGCTTTTCTCCTATCTATTCCGCCCCTACCAGTTAAGACGGAATTTGTATTTAAGTATCACATTTTTTCGGACAAATTTCAAGGATTTTTTTCAAACTGCAAATTGTTCACCGTTTCTTTTAACAAAAGCCGATTTTTGTAGTTGTGCAAATTTTTGCTTTATGATATATTTATGTGCGGTGTTTTTTATATTTTTCGGCTTTGCCGAGGAAAGAGGGAAATTATGAAAACAAGAGTGATTTCGGCCTGCGTGCTTATCATTTTGGTCGTTGCGTGCTTTGCCATTTCCCCCGTGACCCGCATTCTGTTCCTGCTTGCGGCGCTCATTATGGGCATTTGGGAGATGTGTCACGCCGTCAGCCTTAAGGATATAAAATGCACAAGTTGGGTACTGTATATCTATGCAGTGCTTGCCACTGCCGGGATTTTTCTCATGGAGGGCAACTCCCGTTCCGTCATGCTGTTTTTCCTTGCCGTCTTTGCCGTGTTCACGGTGGGCATCTGCAAGGAAGATATCAGCGGTCCCGGAACTTTGGCAAGTCTCGGAATTTTGGTCTACCCGACCGTTCCAATGCTCATGATAATGGATTTATCGCTGCGTCAGGATTGGATACCCGTTTTTGCGATCGCCTGCATCTCCACCTGGGTATGCGACTCGTTTGCACTTTTTGGCGGTAAATGGTTCGGCAAGCATAAGCTTGCACCGAAGGTCAGCCCTAACAAGACAATTGAGGGCAGCGTCACCGGTGCTGTCTCATCGATGGTCGCAGGTGTTATCCTGTATTTTGTGTTCAAGGGCACGAACTACAACATTTCCCTCGTCACCTGCGTTCTGACCGGCCTTATCTGCTCGAGCTTCGGCCAGGTCGGCGACCTTGCGGCTTCGCTTATAAAGCGCATGGCTGGCCTCAAGGACTACAGCAACCTCATCCCCGGTCACGGCGGAGTTATGGATAGGATAGACAGCCTGCTGTTTTCTATCCCCGCTGCATTTTTCTGTCTCACAAACGGCATTTTTTAATTTCACTGGAGTAAAATTTCAATGGACGCAAACACATTTAAGCCATTCTCACAGTTAAAGCGCATGATGCTCATCATAAACCCGGTTTCCGGCAGACGCATTTCTCTGCGCTTTCTGCCTGATATTATCAGAATCTTCACCGCAAATGACTATATCGTGAGCGTTTTTCCGACCGGAAAGCGTGGCGACGCAACGGAATTTGCCCGGCTTTACTCGGCTGAGTTCGACATTGTCGTCACCATTGGCGGTGACGGTACGCTCAATGAGGTAATTACCGGCATGATACTCGGTGGAAGTCACACCCCGCTCGGCTACATTCCCTCCGGCAGTACAAATGATTTTGCCTCCTGTCAGGGCATTTCGTCGGATATGCTGACGGCTGCGATGCATATTGCGAACGGCAGTCCCCGACAGATAGATATCGGCAAGTTCGGCGACAATTACTTTTCTTATGTCTCGGCCTTCGGCGCTTTCTCGTGGCTTTCCTACACAACTTCGCAGAATCTTAAGAATGTTCTCGGGCACTCGGCATATATACTTGATGCGGTCAAGGATCTGCCTAAGCTCAAGTCGTATCACCTTAAGTTTACCGACGGCGAGTTTAACTACGAGGGCGACTACATTTTCGGCGCCGTGTGCAACTCGACATCCGTTGCCGGAACATTTACGCTCCCGACCGATCTTGTCGACACCGCAGATGGCAAGTTTGAGGTTTTGCTCGTTCACAAGCCGCAGTCGCTCATCGATTGGCAGAGCATACTTACCGGCGTTTTCACACAGGACTACTCCTCGCCTTTCCTCGATCTGTTCCAGACCGAGAGGCTGCGCATTGAAGCGCCCGCTCACCTTGATTGGTCACTCGACGGTGAGCGCGGTCACGGCAAAAGCTTGATTGACTTTGAGATTCTGCCGAAGCGCATCACCCTTATAAGCTGAAATACAAGCCGACTACCGTCAGCTTACTACCGCTTTCGCATCGAAGGCGGTACTTTTTTGATTGGACTATGAAAAATTTATATCTTAAAATTCGAGACTTCACCGATGGGATAAGTGACGATAACATAAGCGCACACGCTGCGGCAAGTGCGTTTTACATGTTTCTTTCGCTTGTGCCTTTCGTTGCGTTGGTCAGTACCATTCTACCGCTCACGGGTCTTGAGGAGAACAGACTTTTTGAGATTATAAGTCACTATATCCCTGCCGCCATGCAGGGCATCATCACCTCCGCCGTCACGGATATATACTCCGCACCGAACGCCATTCTGCCGATATCGATAGTCATCACGGTATGGCTTTCAAGCAGAGCGTTTTCCTCGCTCATCCGAGGTGTTGAGGATGTTGCCGACAGTCCGAGGTACAGCTCATACTTAAAGCGCAGTCTGCTTGCGTGTTTTTACACCATCGGTATCATATTTATCATGGTTCTGCTGCTACTGCTGCTCGTTTTCGGCGACAGGCTGAGTTCCCTGCCGCTTTTGTCGCCGTTTGTGCGTATCGTTATAAAACTCAGGCTCATAGTCGTGGTAATTTTGCTGACATGCGTGTTCATTGCAATATATCACTGGGTGCCAGGCATGCGACTCAGGCTTCGCCAGCTTTTGCCCGGTTCGCTTGCCGCAGCAGGCGCATGGCTTCTTTTTACTTGGCTTTTCTCGCTTTACATCGTCTACGGCGGCGGATACACGACCTACGGAAGTCTTGCCGCAATTATCATTACCTTGCTGTGGATGTACTGGTGCATGTACATCATCTTGCTGGGTGCATATATAAATATGTATATATACCGCAAGCGTCACGGCGGTGATTGAACACAGCATTCAGAAGTTTTCGTTATATTGCACAAAAACAGGCCATCACTCTTTAGTTGACAAATTTTGATGGTATGGTAAAATATCATATATGTGTGGGCAATGCCTGTGCGGTAAAACAAGATATTGTGACTGTTTTATCAAAGCATCGGCCTTGCCTTTTTTAGTACCTTGATCATTAAAAATCTATTTTTGAAAGGGATGGATAAATGAAGAGAGTAAAGACAGGCAAGCGCGTACTTTCTATCGTGCTTGCGGTAATGATGCTTGTGTCGCTTATCCCCATCACAGCGATGGCAGACACCGGTTCATCGGAAAAGACTTGGGCAGACACTGCCGAGGGCGAGATCCTGGTAAAAGATACAATAACCAAGATCACCAACGGTGTTGTCGAGCACGAGATCATTTCCAACACTCCTGCCGGCAACGATCAGAAGATCGATTATATGTGCCGTGCAAATCTCAGTGATACCATCAAGATCGTAGCTTGCTACGGCGAGAACGATGCTTCCAAGTGGCGCATGGTATCCACCACCAAGCAGGCTGCCGCCTACGAGAAAGATCACCCCGGTGAGACCGTAGTTGCAGCCATCAATGCCGACTTCTTCAACATGGCGACCGGCGAGCCTCTCGGCGCACTCGTCATGGAGGGCAAGCAGTACCACAACGCAGGCGGCCGCTGGTACTTTGCTATTCTGAAGGACGGCACCCCCGTTATCAGAAACAATCCCGATCTGAGCGACTGCCAGACCGCTGTCGGCGGTTGGATGCCTCTGGTCAAGGACGGAAAAGCCTGCACCGAGAACTTCGAGGGCGGCACTAATGACTACAGCCGTTCCACCATCGGTATAATGGAGGACGGCAGCGTTGTCACCTCCGTCACCCACGGTATGCTTACCCCCGTTTCCTGCGGCCGTACATATAAGGAGATCGCCGAAATGTACATGGCTGAGGGCGCAAAGGATGTCCTCGTGCTTGACGGCGGCGGCTCGGCTACCTACGCAGCCCGCATCGAAGGCAGCGATAAGCTTGAAGTCCGCAATTCTCCCTCGGACGGCGCCGAGCGTGAGGTCTGCTCCTCCCTGCTCATTGTTTCCACCGCAAAGTCCACCGGCGTGTTCGATCACGCTGCACTGACCCCCAACAACGACCTGTACACCCCGGGCTATGAGGTTCAGTTCAGCGCCAGCGGCATCGACACCGCAGGCTTCCCCATGGCAGTTCCCGCCGATGCGACATGGGCTCTTGCCGACGACAGCAAAGACATGGGCACCATCGATGCCAAAACCGGCCTTTTCAAGGCAGGCGACAAAACCGGTACCGTCAATGTCCAGATGATTCAGGGCGGCAAGGTCATCGGCACAACGGCAGTCGAAATTGCGGTTCCCGATAACATTTACTTCAACGCCGAGGAAGTCAGCCTTGGCTTTGAGGATGAGAGCAATCTCTCCCTCGTTGTCCGCAACAAGGACCGTGACCTTAATATCAAGGACGGCGACATTGTTTGGACGATGAGTACCGAAGGTCTCGGTACCTTCAAGGGCAACACCTTTGTTGCAAACAGCAAAGACAGCCTTAACGGCAATGTCACTGCGACCTCGAAGTACGATGAGAAGGTCAATGCATCCATCCATGTTATCGTGGGTATGCTCCCCACCGTCGTTTGGGACTTTGAGGACTATGTCGATCCCGTGACCGGCGAGGTCACCCCCGCTCAGGATTATTACTGCGGCACAGAGAAGCAGACTAATCCCGATACCGGCGAGGAAACAACCGTTAACACCGGCATCCTCAAGACCTCTAACTACAACAGAGGCGGCAAGCAGTCCGTTGAGATTGCTTCTCTTAATAGCGATGAACCCGTCCGCTTCGGCACCCATTCTCTGAAGCTCAACTTTGACTTCACTGACTGCGGCGCCGTTACAGAGGGCGCATGCGTCGGTACCTCCGACAAGATGCAGATTCCCGGTGCTCCCACCGGCCTTGGCGTTTGGGTATATGCTCCCGAAGGAATAGGCGTCAACTACGGCAGCGTCAAGGACGCCGACGGCAGCCTTGTCTCCGGCCTGTGGCTGCGTTGCTACTGCACCGACGGTCAGGGCAAGCTCTGTCAGGTCGACTTTACACTTGAGCCTAAAGACCAGAAGGTTCAGGGCGGTTACAATCCCGAGACCGGTAAATGGGAAGTCCAGCCCGGTATCTACTGGGAAGGCTGGCACTATCTCGAAGCCGACCTCACTCAGTGGACAGGTCCGTTCTCCTTCCAGCCCGGCATGACCTTCCGCCTCATGTTCGTTGCCGGTACCAAGATGGTCGGCACTCAGCGCGCAGGCGAGCTTTACTTCGATAACTTCCAGTTCGTTTACGGCACCAACATCGACGATATCGATGCTCCCGTTGTCGACTCGGTTCGTGTAAATGACTCCGACATTAAGGACGGCACCGTGCTCACCACCGACACTCTGCGTGTTGATGCTTACATGCACGATGTTCAGAACAAGTACACCACCGGCATTGATCCCGAGACTGTCCGTATGTATGTTGACGGCATCAATGTTACCGGCAATGACAAGTACCAGTTCGTTGCAGAGCCCGATGGCTCCATCGCACACCTTTATGACCTGAAGCTCCCCGACGGCGACCACACTATTGCAGTTTCCGTCCGTGATAAATTCGGCAACGAGACCACCGAAACTCGCTCATTCAAGGTTAAGACCGACAATGCAGCCACGCACTCAAGCGTCTTTGTTGCCGCAGCTGAAAGCAATGCCGTTATCGGCAAGACCGTAAGCCTCAATGTCACCGCCACCGGCACCGATATCCAGAAGGCCACCGCTCTGCTGACCCTCGGCAACAGCTTCAAAAACTACACCGTCACCTTCTCGGATAACTATGAGGGCACTTACTCCTACAGTAAGCTCACCAAGATCCTCACTGTTAACGCCAAGCGCAAGGCAGACGCAGTTGCGGTCGACAACAACATCATTGCGACCGTCACGGTAGATATTCCGTCCAACCTGTCGGCAAGCGATAAATTCAACTACACCGTCAAGGGCGGAAGCTACACCACCGCCGACGGCTACTACGCAACATACAACGCACCCGAGGCAGCTCTGCCCATAACTGCGGCATACAACATTTCCGCAGAGGTAGTCCTTGTCGGTGCCCCCACGACCCTCACGGTCACAAACGACAAGAAAGAGCCCGCCGCAAATGTTGATATCTACAATGCCGCAAATAACGAGAAGATCGGCACGACGGACGAAAAGGGTCTGCTGAACACCGAGTATTTCAGCGCAGCCTCCGGCAACACCACCATCTACGCTAAGGATGCGGCAGGTCTCCTCTCATTCCAGCTGAATGTCAAGTCCTACGACGCAGCCGGTGAGGATTCCGCTATGCCTTACGGCCTCATGTTCAATGCCCTGAACGACGCTGCTCACGGCAAGAGCATGACTTGGATGTCCAACGCAATTAAGGCTCAGGATCAGTATATCCGCTACCGTGTAAGCGGTACCGAGGACTGGACGACCGTTGCGGCAAAGGCCACACTGCGCACCTTCACTAAGGGCAGCAACAGCGCTGTCAATGTAAACAGCATTACCCTCAGCAGTCTCACCCCCGGAACGGCCTATGAGTATCAGATAGGCGGCGGCGAGGCTTGGAGCGAAGTCGCAACCTTCAAGACCGTCAGCTCCGACAACGACAAGACACGATTCTTTGCTCTCGGCGATATTCAGGATGACGATACGACCAACATTGAAAGAGTTGTGAGCAAGCTCAGCGAGACCGAGTTTGACTTCGGTATCCAGACCGGCGATGCAGTCGACGACGCGACGGCATACAGCCACTGGAACGATATCACAAATCTGTTCGGTGTCGAGCGCTTCGGCAGCACCGATATGATCCATGTTCTCGGCAACCACGAGTATGCAGGCGACGCAAACGCCGATGCTGCTACCAACTACTTCAATCTCCCCACTGCCGCAAAGCCCGGCAGCTACTACTCGCTGACATACGGTGATGTTTACCTCGCCGTCGTCAACTACACAGGTACCGCTCCCCAGCTCAAGGAGGCTATGGATTGGCTGGCTAAGGACGCTGCTCAGAGCAACGCCACTTGGAAAGTGCTTCTCATGCACCAGCCGGCGTACTATACCAACAACTACGGCGGCAACGCTGAAATCTACAACACCGTTCCCGATGTCTGCGAAGCAGCGGGCATAGATGTCGTCTTCTCCGGCCATGACCACTCCGCCGCAAGGACCAATCCTCTTCTTAACGACGAGATCGATGAAGAAAACGGCGTCTACTACTACATCTGCGGTTCCTCCGGTGAAAAGTCCTACGCTATCACCTCGCAGGATAAATTCGATTACAGCAAGATATTCAAGCTCGTAACCGATGACTTTACTGCAACCTATCTTACAGTCACCGCCGACAAGGACGAGATGACCATCGATTACTACGATATCGATAGAGGTCTGCTTGACACCGTAACCATCGAGTCCCCCTGCAAGAGGCACGGTCACACCGCTTGCTACGATCCTGCAGAAAAGACAGTCTCCTGCTCGGTCTGCGGCATAGCACTTGAGGACTACAGCGGCAAGGCTCCTGACGCAGACGGCAACGAGTATTATCTGCTCGGCGGCGTTGTCAAGACCGGTTGGTTCCTCCAAGGCAACGATGTGTTCTATGCGAACTCCAAGGGCGTTCTCCAGCCCATTAAGCTTGACAGCCAGACCAAGACCAACTGCACCGTAAGAGGTAAGTTCATCTACTCCTGCAAGACAGTTGACGATGGCGACAGCACTACCTACACCGTCCGTGACGACATGCCTCCCGGCCATGTATACGACAACGAGGATCCCAAGGCTCCCAACCGTGTCTGCACCGTGTGCGGCTGGCATGAGGTAAGCCTTAAGGACTGCAAGGTCGAGCTTTCCTACACGAACTATACATACACAGGTAAGGCAATGAAGCCCTATGTCTATGTCACTGCTCCCGATGGCACCAAGCTCACCGATTACTACGATTATACCGTTATTTACGGTGAAAACACTGAGATCGGCTACGGCACCGTTACCGTCAAGCCCTTCAACTACTACCTTGTAAACCTCAACCAGAAGCGTGGCTCTCTGTGCGACGACGGCACCGTCCTCGAGTACAAGATCACCATCCACGCCCCCACCGTCAAGAATGTCAAGGCCAAGATGGCTGTTGACGGCATCGATGTAAGCTGGGCCGCAGTTCCCGAGGCAGACGGCTACAACATCTATTCCTGGAACAGCGCAAAGAAGGCTTATGACCTTCTGACCACCGTTGAGGGGGCAGACACCACCAATGCGACCATTTATGGCGTAAAGGCCGGTAGCACCTACTCCCTTAAGGTCAGCGCATACAATATCGTTGACAAAAAGCAGATAGTCGGCTACGGCGGTACCGCAAAGATCACCGTTCCCAAGAACTTCTCTCAGAAGCTTGAAGCTCCCATTGCGACCGCAACGAACAACGCCGCCACTGGCCATGTAAAGCTCAGCTGGAGCGCCGTTGCAAACGCCGACCAGTACAAGGTCTACCGTGCGGGCACCTCCAATGGCACCTACAAGCTCATGTACACGACCAAAAATCTCAGCTACACCAACACCTCGGCCAACGCAGGCTACACCTACTACTACAAGGTCGTAGCAGTGGATTCCAAGGATGCTTACGCAAGCTCCGATTACAGCAAGGTCGTCTCCCGCACCTGTGACTGCGCTCGCCCCGTTGCGAAGATAGCAGTCAATGCGGATACCGGCAAGATCACCGTCAGCTGGAACAATGTCAAGAACGCCGCAAGATACGAGCTTCTCCGCTCTACCGACGGCAAGAACTTCAGGCACTACGATTACACCAACAAGACCAGCTACACTAACATGGCTGTCACTCCGGGCACTACCTACTACTACAGAGTAGTCGCCATCAACGCAAGATCCATATATGCTGACTCGGCTGTAAGCGCCACTCGCTACATCACCTGTGACTGCGCAAAGCCCGCTGCAAAGATCGCCGTTGAGCCCATATCCGGCAAGCCCGTCGTTAGCTGGGCAGCCGTTGACGGTGCGGCAAAGTACGAGATCTATGTCTCCGCCGACAACAAGGAATTCAAGCTTCTCGGCACCACCGAGGCTCACACCTACACCGATACCTCCGCAAAGGCCGGTGTGACCACCTACTACAAGGTCAAGGCGCTGTGCGCAACCAGCAAGTACGGTGATTCGGCTCTGTCGAACGCACGCTATATCACCTGCGACTGCGCAGCTCCCGTTGTCGCTATCTCCATCAACGGAAGCTACAACAAGCCCATGATCTCGTGGACTGCTGTCGACGGTGCATCGAAGTACGCCATCTACCGCAGCACTGACGGTAAGAACTTCAAGTACTACGACACCACCGCAAAGCTCAGCTACACAAATATCAGCACCACCTCCGGCACGACCTACTATTACCGGGTCAAGGCCATCTGTGCGTCAAGCAGCTACGGCGACTCCGCCTTTAGCAATGCCGCCAGCATCAAGGTTCCCTGAGTAAAAACAAATAACGAAAAATCATGCAGCAGAATTGCTGCATGATTTTTCATTCTCTGCTAAGTCATTATTAACAATTTTTGAACTTTGTTTTTATGCATGTTGACTTAAAATTTCAATTGTGTTATCATTCTCTGGTTGAAAATTTTGATTAGTACGGTGATATGAAATGAGTCAGAACAACTCGCTTGCGATGTTCGAGACCGAGCCCATCGGCAAGCTGATGACCAAATTTGCACTGCCTGCGATAGCATCAATGGTAGTAAACTCCATTTACAATATCGTTGACCAGGTGTTTATCGGTCAAGGTGTCGGTATGCTCGGAAACGCCGCAACGAACCTCACCTTCCCGTTCGTGACCTTCTCAATGGCGATAGGCACGATGATAGCCGATGGCTGTGTTGCATACTTCAGTCTAAAGCTCGGCGAGAAGAATTACTCTGAAGCCGAAAAAGCAATGGGTAACGGCATCTCGATTGCTCTTATGGCAGGTGTCCTCATGACGCTGCTTATGGAGATATTCATCGATGCGATCCTTGTTCTCTGCGGCGGTGCGACAGTTGATCCGCAGACCTATGAATTTGCAAAGCAATACGCCCGCATAACGCTTATCGGCATCCCATTTGTGTGCGTGAGCATGACGGTCAACAGCATCATCCGAGCGCAGGGCAACCCAAAGTATGCAATGTTCTCAAATCTTGCAGGCTGCTTTTTGAATATAATCCTTGACGCATGGTTCGTCCTAGGCCTTGAAATGGGTGTCGCCGGTGCGGCGTGGGCAACCATCATCGGTCAGGCGCTCAACCTCGTGCTTGCACTTGCCTACATTCCCCGTCTCAAGGGTGTCAAGTTCACGCTAGAATGTGCAGTTCCAAGCAGGAAGACCGCATTTTCGTTCCTACCGCTCGGCATTTCGAGCTTTTTTACGCAGTTTGCGTCCACCATCGTTGTCATCTGCATGAATAACCTGCTCGTCTCCTACGGTGCTCAGAGCGTTTACGGTGCGGATATTCCGCTTGCTGCGCTCGGCATCGTAATGAAGGTAAATTCCATTATCATAAGCGTCATGATCGGTCTCGGTATCGGCAGCCAGCCCATAGTCGGGTACAACTACGGTGCCAAAAACTATAAGCGTGTTAAGGCAACATATATACGAACAATAACCGTTGGGCTTATAGTCGGCGTTATCGGCTGGGGCTGCTTCCAGCTGTTTACGCAGCAGATCATCGATATTTTCGGACAGGAAAGCGAACTGTACAATCAATTTGCACTCAAGTGTTTCCACATCTTCCTCGGCGTTGTATTCCTTGTAGGCTTCATTACCCCTTCGGGTATCTTCTTCCAGTCTATCGGAAAGCCTGTCAAAGCAATGATTTCGACCATGACCCGCCAGCTTATCTACTTTCTGCCTGCGGCATTCATCCTTGCAGGTGCGATGGGTGTCGAGGGTCTGCTTTATGCAGGGCCTGTCAGCGATATACTCGCCGCAATAACAGTTACGATACTCATTTTCAGGGAAATGTCGATAATCAATAAGGACATCAAGCTCCAGGATGCATAAAACCAGCAGGCCGGTTAAAACCGGCCTGTTTTACTATACAATTTCTGTAATGTGTCGTAATAACGCAAAAAAAGACTTTTATTTTTCACCGTTTTCTGCTTTAATATAAATAATGCAAAATAATTAACAAGATTTAAAATGTGTAGCATTTTCTACAGGTTTATTTCCTGCAATCGGATATAATTAAATCAGAGGAAAAAGCGGTAAAGGAGATCAATTATGGAACTGTATAACCCCCTTATTAATTCAACAAAGGAGATACTTGCAAAGGGCAAGCCCACCGTGTGGGACTACAATCCCCGCAAGGCTTGGAACGACCTCGGTGCGGCCGAGCTCGTGCTCCAGAAGGAATCTGCCTATGAGCTGGGAGCTCTCGGCCTGGGTTCGGCAAACTACATCTGCACCACCACAAGCTCCGAGCTTGTGAACAAAGATCAGGTGCTTCTCTACGGTCCCGACCTCAAGGCAATTAAGAAGGACACCCCGTTTGCAAGGATCGTACTTCTGCGCATCGGCGCACTTGAGGGTGAGGATGAGGAAGTATACCGTGCGCTCAAGGATATCGAGTTCTGCAAGTACCATGTCTATCCTGAAGGATACATGGTAAGAATGTCCCCTGAGAGCCACCGTGAGCAGGTTCGTGTCAGCAAGAAGGCAATAAAAAAGGGCATCAGCTTCGAGGCTGTCGGCAATCGCTACATCGAGGCATACAAGAAGGATGTCAACGTTCTGAATGTCACCGTCATTTTTGTGACTGACCCCACCATGGACTTCAAGGCCATGCTCGAAAACTCCAAGAAAGTCGATGCGATCACCAACACCCTGACCCACATCATGGAGGGTCTGCCCACCGACTGCAACGTCTGCCAGCTGAAGGATATCTGCGACGAAGTTGAAGGTATGAAGGAGCTGCACTTCGGTGTCGGCGACAAGGGCACGAATGCTAATCATTGAAGTTTTTCATTATTCATCAGCGAAGCGGCTTCACCATTCATTATTCATTAAAAAATTCTGTTTTAATTAAATGAATAATACAAAACGAAAAATCCTGTCGGCATAAGCCAACAGGATTTTTCGTTTTGGTGCCGGTGGTGGGACTCGAACCCACACGATGTTGCCACCAACGGATTTTGAGTCCGTCACGTCTACCAATTCCATCACACCGGCATGCTTGTACAGTATACCCTATTCCCGCATATTTTTCAAGTATTAGTTTTGTGTAACAATTTGTTGCTGAAATATAGAAAATTTAAGATTTATACTACCAAATTTGAAGAATATATGTTACAATATTAAATCGTAAAACTATACAGAAAGAGGCATAACCATGAAAAAGATACTCGTCCTTGAAGATGAACCGAATATCCGCAGTTTTGTGGTCATTAACCTCCGACGCAACGGTTATCAGCCTATCGAAGCGGAAAACGGTATGCAGGCATTAAGCAAGCTTGAGGAGAATCCGGATATCAGTCTTGCACTTTTGGATGTCATGCTCCCCGATATTGACGGCTTTGAGGTCTGTCGCCGCATTCGTGCATCCGGCTCTAAGATAGGCATTATTATGCTGACTGCAAAAAGTCAGGAGATAGACAAGGTCACAGGTCTGATGACCGGCGCCGACGATTATGTCACAAAGCCCTTCTCCCCTGCCGAACTCACCGCCCGTGTTGATGCTTTGGTGCGCCGCCTCGGTGACGAGGCCAGTGATAAACCCAGCTTTGAGATAACAAGCGGTCCGTTTATCCTCAACACCAGAAACCGCACGCTCGAAAAGGACTGCAAACGCCTGAAGCTTACGCAGATCGAATACCAGCTAATGAAGCTGTTTATGGAAAACCCGGGCAAGGCCATGTCCAGAGACGATATTCTCAGGGCCGTTTGGGGCGACAATTTCTCGGGTGAGCTCAAGACGGTCGATGTAAACATCCGCCGCCTGCGCATCAAGATCGAAGCTGACCCCACCGAGCCCGAGTATCTGACCACCGTTTGGGGCTTCGGCTACAAATGGGGCTACTAATTTTCCTTTGGAAGTGTTAAATGTTTTTTAAGGATCTTAAGCTGCAGCTGCTTGTGTCGAGCATAGCTGCAGTCATATTGACAGCCTGCTTCATTGCGTTAGCTGCAAACGGCTTCATCGTTGCATCGGTCATTTTGGCATGCCTCATCGGCGCATATATCATCGCCGTGAACATTTGGTTCGACCATTATGTCAGCAAACCTATCCAGTCGCTCACCGAGTCTGCCAAGCACATTGCAGCCGGAAGCTACGGCACGCAGGTACCCAAGCAGGCCGATAACGAGATAGGCCAGCTAACCGATGAAATTAACCTCATGTCGTCAAAAATAGCTCTGTCCGACAAGACCACGACCGAGTTTATTTCGCAGATTTCGCATGAGCTGAGAACGCCGCTGACCGCCATAATGGGCTGGAGCGAGACTCTGCAATACGATCCCAAGGTAGAGGGTGACTCGCTGCGTGGCGTTAAGATAATCCAAAAGGAGTCGGAAAGGCTCACCGGCATGGTTGCAGATTTATTGGAGTTCACGAGAATTCAGGACGGCAGATTTAATCTTCGCATAGAGCTTGTGGATATAGCTGCTGAGCTTGAGGATTCCCTGTTCACATACGGCAATCTCATGCGTGAGGCGGGCATCGAGGTAAATTACAATGCGCCCGAGTATGACATCCCGCTTATCTCCGGTGACCCCGAGCGGTTAAAGCAGGTGTTTTTGAACCTGCTTGACAATGCCGCAAAGCACGGCGGCGACGGTAAGGTAGTCGACGCATCGATCAGTCTCGAGGATGACTATGTCGTCATCGGCATCCGTGACTATGGACATGGCATCCCCGAAAATGAGTTGCCGTACGTGATGGAGAAATTCTACAAGGGCAGCTCCAAAAACCGAGGCAGCGGCATCGGACTTGCCGTCTGCAATGAGATAATCACCCGCCACGGCGGTATTTTCACAATTTCCAATGCACAAGGCGGCGGCTGCCTTGCTCAAATCAAGCTGCCGCTGTCAGAGAACTGAGGCAAATATGGAAAATCAAAAAGATAAAAATTCCGTACAATTCAAAACATCCATCGGGGGCCAGGCTCTCATCGAGGGTATCATGATGCTCGGCCCGAAGAAGCGTGCGATCGTTTGCAGGAACGAAAACGGCTTCGTTGAAAAAGTTGAGGATGTAAGACCGTTTAAGGATATCTCCCCTATTCTTGCTTGGCCGCTCATTCGAGGTGTCGTCGGTTTTATCTCCTCGATGATAAACGGCGTTAAGGCTCTGTCGTTCTCGGCGGAGCAGCTTCCCGAGGATATGCAGGAGGAGCCGGACAAAATTGACCTTTGGATAGAAAAGCACTTCTCCGACGAGACTGCGCAAAAGCTCATAATCGGCATCGCAGTTGTGCTGGGCATCGGGCTGTCCCTGCTGCTATTCCTGTTTCTGCCGACATTTATTGTGGGTCTCTTCCCCACCGTCAAAGCGGATTTCTACTTGAGAACGCTGTTTGAGGGCATACTAAAGCTAATAATCTTCTTTGCTTACCTCATTTTGTGCTCCAAAATGAAGGATATGAAGCGCCTGTTTGCATATCACGGTGCTGAGCATAAGACCATTTTCTGCTACGAAAAGGGTCTGCCGCTCACGGTTGAGAATGTGCGCCCGCAGGGCAGGCTACATCCGAGATGCGGCACGAGCTTCCTGTTCGTGGTCATCATCATAAGTATCATTGTCGGCTCGTTTATAAAGATCAGCGACACTTGGGCGAGAATGGGTGTCAAGTTCCTTGTCCTGCCCATCGTTGTCGGCGTGAGCTATGAAATAAACCGTTGGGTCGGCAGGCATGACAATGTTCTGTCCTCCATCCTTTCGTGGCCGGGCAGACAGCTTCAGCGCATCACGACCAATGAGCCGGACGACTCGATGATAGAGTGCGCCATCCGTGCTCTTGAGCTTGTCATCCCCGAGGAAGCCGGAAGCGACAAATGGTAAGGATAATGTAAAATGCCAAAGACATATAACGATATATATTTTGCCGTGCGAACGAAGCTTCGTGACTGCGGCGTTGAGGCATACGGACTCGAGGCACGGACACTGCTTGCCGCCGCTGCCGGTAAAACGACCGAGGAGCTGCTGCGTGATCTGTATCTGTACACATCCAAGGAGATTGAGATAAAGGCCGAAGAAATGCTCGAGCGCAGGCTCAAGGGTGAGCCGCTTGCTTATATTGCGGGCTCTTGGGAATTCTACGGGCTTCCCTTCACCGTAACGCCCGATGTTCTGATACCAAGGATGGACACCGAGGTTCTCGTTGCCTGCGCAGTCAAGGCTGTAAAGGCGTTCGGTATGAAGGGCAGAGTGCTTGATCTTTGTTGCGGAAGCGGCTGCATCGCCTGTGCGGTGGCATCCGAGCTTCCGGCAGCGCGTGTCGTGGCCGCAGATATAAGCCTCCCCGCACTCGATATCGCACGCAAAAACATAAAAGACAATAAGCTTGCTTCTCGTATTATTACCATTCACGCCGATGCAAGGACATGGCCGCCGATGAGCATCGGGACATTCGATGTCATTGCGTCCAATCCCCCGTACATCGCAAGCGAGGAAATCTTGACGCTCGACTGCTCGGTCAGGGATCATGAACCGCTCGGTGCGCTTGACGGCGGCGAGGACGGGCTCGATTTCTACCGTGCCATCATTAAATACTGGACCATCACCCTGCGCCCGAACGGCATGATGATGTTTGAGGTCGGCGAAGGTCAGGCGGACGCAGTCAAGAAAATGCTGCTTGATGCCGGATATGTTGCGGTGCAGACTGTCAGGGACACTCTCGGTGTTGAGCGTGTCGTCATAGGAAAATGGAAAAACGAATTTTGATCATACATGAGGTGAACTACAATGGCTGAAAAGAAAAAAACTCCCATCTCCACCCCGGGTCAGGCCAGCGACAAGAAGAAGGCGCTTGAGACCTGTATTGCCCAGATAGAGAAAAACTACGGCAAGGGCGCAATCATGCGTCTTGGCGATGATATTCCCGTTAATGTTGAGGCTCTTTCCACAGGCTCGCTCTCCCTTGACCTTGCATTAGGCATCGGCGGCGTTCCCAAGGGCAGGATCGTTGAGATATACGGACCCGAAGCTTCGGGCAAAACCACACTCGCTCTGCATGTTGTTGCAGCAGCTCAGAAGGCCGGCGGCGAAGCTGCTTACATCGATGTTGAGCACGCCCTTGAGCCTGCTTACGCAAGAGCTCTCGGCGTTGACATTGACAGTCTGCTCATTTCTCAGCCGGACACCGGTGAGCAGGCGCTCGACATCGCAGAAAGCCTCGTGCGCTCGAGCGCAGTTGATGTCGTCGTGGTCGACTCGGTTGCAGCTCTTATCCCTCGCATTGAGCTCGAAGGTGAGATGGGCGACTCGGTCGTCGGTGCGCTTGCAAGGCTCATGTCGCAGGCTATGCGCCGTCTGGCAGGTGCTATCTCCAAAAACGGCTGTACCGTTATATTTATAAACCAGCTCCGTCAGAAGATTGGCGTTATGTACGGCAATCCCGAGACTACACCCGGTGGTCTTGCGCTTAAATACTACGCATCCGTGCGTATCGATGTAAGAAGAATCGAGACCCTCAAGTCCGGCAACGAGATGATCGGCAACCGTACCAGAGCAAAGGTCATCAAGAACAAGTGTGCTCCCCCGTTCAAAGAGGCGGAGTTTGACATTATCTATGGCGAGGGCATCTCCAAGGTCGGCGAGATAGTTGACCTCGGCGTAAAGCTTGAGCTTATCGACAAGGCCGGTGCTTGGTTCACCGTCGGCGATCAGCGTATTCAGGGTCGAGACGCCACCAAGACCTATCTGCTGAACAACCCCGAAATATGCAATAAGATCGAACAGCAGATAAGAGACAATGCATACAAGCTCATGTCTCCGCAGGCTCGCAAGGCCGCTCAGGCCGCAGGAAGAGCCGTTGACATTTCTGCGGACGATTTTGAAGGCTGAGCCCTGTGAAAATTCTTGAGCTGAAGCAGACCTCACCGGAGCGCTTCACCGTCATTTTTGACGACGGCACACAGGTAAAGACCTCGCTGGGAGTTGTGACGGATAAATTCCTACACGCAGGCTTGGAGTTGGAAGATGATGAATTTCACGCTTTTTTATCCGCCTCCTCTCTTTCGCTTGCAAAATCACGGGCGCTGCGTATAATAAATACTCGGCCGATGTCTCGCAAGGAGATGTTTAAGCGGCTTATTGAAAAGGGTGAAACGCCTGAAAATGCAGAATACTGCGCCGATTGGCTGTGCGAGATGGGGCTTATAAACGACGAAAGCTACGCAGGTTCGATCGTGCGTCACTATGCGGCAAAGGGCTACGGCATCTCCCGCATCAAGCAAGAGCTAAACCGCCACGGCATTGACCGCGAGCTTTGGGAAGATGCCTTGGAGCAGATGCCCGAGCAGGACGACAAGCTTGAGCGCTTTCTCCGCTCAAGGCTTACCGATCCCGATGACCGTGCGCAGGTCAAGAAGGTCACGGATGCGCTGTTTCGGCGTGGCTACACATGGGATCAGATAAAACACGCACTTAATAATTATACTCTGCAAGAGGGAAACTAATGGACAGGAAAATTTCTCTTATCTCACTCGGCTGTGCGAAAAACCTCGTTAACAGCGAACAAATGCTATATCTTCTGAGCGAAGCGGGCTACACTCTCGTTCCAGAGCCGGACGGTGCCGATGCCGTCATCATTAACACCTGCGGCTTTATCGATGCTGCCAAAAGCGAAGCGATAGACACCGTTTTGGAGATGGCGGAGCTTAAAAAGGCTGGCAAACTCGGAAAAATTATCGTTACTGGTTGCCTTGCCGAGCGCTATCAGGACACGGTCATGCAGGAGCTTCCCGAAATTGACGCCGTTTTGGGTGTCGGCAGCTTTGGCGATATCGTTGAGGCTGTCACGAAGGCGCTCAATAACGAGAGCGTTTTAAGCTTTGGCGACAAAAACGCCCCCGTTGAAGAAACGCCAAGGGTCGTTAGCACCGGACCAAGCTGGGCGTATCTGCGCATTGCCGAGGGCTGCAACAATTTCTGCGCCTTCTGCGCAATTCCTTACATAAGGGGCAGATACCGTTCGAGAGAAATTGAGAATGTTGTTGAAGAAGCTCGTGAGCTTGCCGAGCACGGCGTTAAGGAGCTCATCGTCATTGCGCAGGATATCACCCGCTACGGCACAGATCTTTACGGTAAGCGCTGCCTTGCCGAGCTGTGCAGACGGCTTGCGGAAATTGACGGTGTTGAGTGGATAAGGCTTCACTACCTGTACCCCGACCAGTTTGACGACGAGCTCATAAATGAGATAGCAAGCAACGAAAAGATCGTCAAATACTTAGATATTCCCATTCAGCACATAGATAACGATATACTTAAATCGATGAACCGCCGTGGCACGGGCGACGATATCCGCAAGCTCTTTAAAGAACTTCGTGAGCGTATCCCCGGCGTTGTACTCCGCACGAGCCTTATCTCCGGCTTGCCCGGCGAGGGTGATGCAGAATTTGAAGAGCTTTGCAGTTTCCTTAGAGAGGCCAAAATTGAGCGTGCGGGCGTATTCCCCTTCTCCCCTGAGGAGGGTACTCCGGCGGCGAAGATGCCGCATGTCGATGCCGAGGAGACGCAGCGCAGAGCCGATCTCATAATGGAGATACAGGCCGGCGTTATGGATGAGTTCAATGCTTCGCTCATCGGCAAGACCCTTGAGGTCCTGTGTCTTGACTACGATGAGGACTCCCAAATGTGGGTCGGCAGGAGCTGCTACGATTCACCGGATATTGACGGGCTCGTGTTCTTTGACGGCGACGGCGGCGAGGGCAATATAGTGTATGTTAATATTACTGCCGTAGCTGACGACGGAAATCTTATCGGCGAGGAGGTCTGTGTATGAATACAACTGCTAACAAGATCACCATAATGAGAATAATCCTTGTGCCAGTTTTCATGGTGCTGCTTTATATGGGGTACACCTACTGGGCGCTGGCCGTGTATATCATCGCCTGTCTGAGCGATTTTATCGACGGCAAGATTGCCAGAAAGTACAATCAGGTGACGAATTTCGGCAAGTTTATGGATCCCTTGGCTGACAAGATGCTCGTACTCACCGCAATGTGTTACTTTGTCGATAACAACACGATGCCCGGCTGGGTGGTAGCTCTCGTACTGCTGCGTGAGTTCGGTGTTTCGGGTCTGCGTCTGCTCGCCGTTGAGCAGGGTACGGTCATTGCCGCAGCATGGTCTGGCAAGATAAAGACCTTTATCACCATGGTCACGCTCGGCCTTCTCATTGTTGTTGCTGAGCCTTGGGTTCCCTTTAAGGAGGTCATCCCCCCTGTCTGCTCGGCACTTATCGTAATTTCGACTTTGTACTCCGGCGCTGAATACTTCGTTAAAAACATTAATGTTTTTAAGCGCTGCGACTGAGATAAAACATAAGGAGACTGAATATGAAGCTGTATAACTCCGCTACCCGTAAAAAGGAAGATTTTATACCGAATCACCCCGATATCGTTAAGATGTACACCTGCGGGCCTACGGTATACCATTTTGCACATATAGGCAACCTGCGCTCGTATATCATGGAAGATATACTTGAGAAATATCTGCGCTACGCCGGCTACAATGTCAAGCGCGTCATGAACATCACCGATGTCGGCCACCTCACGAGTGATGCCGACGAGGGCGAGGACAAGATGCTCAAGGGCGCAAAGCGTGAGCATAAGTCGGTCATGGAGATAGCCAAGTTTTACACCGACGCATTTTTCTCCGACTGCGCAAAACTCAATATCAAGACACCAGATGTTGTTGAGCCTGCAACTAATTGTATCGATGAGTATATCAAGATAATCACCAAGCTCATGGACACGGGCTATGCGTATTTTGCGGGCGGTAATGTGTATTTTGATACATCTAAGCTCGACAGATACTACATTTTCAACGACTTTAACGAGGATGACCTTGCAGTCGGCGTTCGTGAGGGCGTTGAGGAGGACACCAACAAGCGCAACAAAAACGACTTTGTGCTTTGGTTTACAAAGTCCAAATTTGAAGATCAGGCGCTTAAGTGGGATTCGCCTTGGGGCATAGGCTACCCCGGCTGGCACATTGAGTGCTCGGGCATTTCAATGAAACACCTTGGCGAGGATCTTGATATCCACTGCGGTGGCATCGACAATGCATTCCCCCACCACACCAACGAGATAGCACAGTCCGAATCGTACCTTGGTCACAAGTGGTGCAACTACTGGATGCATGTCATGCACCTTAACACGGGCAGCGGCAAAATGTCGAAGTCCAAGGGCGAGTTTCTCACCGTGAGCCTGCTCGAAGAAAAAGGATATGACCCCCTCGCCTACCGTCTGTTTTGCCTGCAGAGCCATTACCGCAAATCGCTCGTTTTCTCCTGGGAGAACCTTGACAATGCGCAGGTGACCTACAACAAGCTCATAACCCGCATTGCAGGTCTTAATCCCGCCGGTGAAGCAGTTGACGAAGATGCGGCCAAGGCGCTCAAAGACAAATTCTGCGCTGCACTGGATAACGACCTCAACACTTCCCTTGCGGTCACGGCGCTTTATGATGTTCTCAAGTACAAGACCAACGACGACACCAAGCTTGCCGTTATTGCAGACTTTGACCGTGTTCTGGGTCTTGACCTCATTAAGAAGGCAGACGCAAAGCGTGAGGAGCTTAAAAAGCAAGCCGTTTCGGGCAATACCGAATTCACGGTCATCTCCGAGTCGGGCGAGGCTGATGCCGAGATCGAAGAAAAGCTCAAGGCTCGTGCAGCAGCAAAGAAGGCAAAGAACTTTGCCGAGGCTGACCGCATCCGTGACGAGCTCAAGGCTGCCGGTATCGAAGTCACCGATATTCCCAACGGCGCAAAGTGGAAGAAAATTTGATTTATATAAGCAAAAAGCCGGTCTGGAAACAGACCGGCTTTTTTGCACATAAAAATACACCGGTATTTGCAGAGCAAATACCGGTGTAACGCTTAAACTTAGAAATTAATGTTGGCAGGCTTTCTGTCGAACATTTTATTGACCTGCTGATACGCCCAGCCGAGCAGCTTCTGATCGAGGTTCCAGAAGTAAACTACGAAAAGGATGCCAACTGCAGCCGTAGACAGCTTAACGGTCTTTTTGCAAATGTTGCAAATTTTGCACATATAACATATGCTCCTTTCGAAAAATCGGAATTCAGCTATGTATTAGCGAATTACTTCTTTGCAAGACCCTTCTGGCGTGCATACTCTGCTGCGCCGAGTGCGC